>Ga0209990_10001053_pt1 | contig 24632 bp, 19 predicted proteins | sample NOAtaG_6_FD_187304 | JGI IMG/M metagenome (GOLD analysis project Ga0209990, IMG submission 187304) | Freshwater lake microbial communities from Lake Erie, under a cyanobacterial bloom - NOAA_Erie_Diel5S_2200h metaG (SPAdes) (version 2) | ecosystem: Environmental > Aquatic > Freshwater > Lake ...
TTATTCCCGCAAGGCGCTGGCCTGGAGTCCGACGAAGCCGTTCCCGGCAACTCTGCCGAATGGCAGCAAAAGCACTTCCGTGAATGCAACGTTCGGGAATCGTCAGAGCTCAGCAGCGATTTCCGGTGCTGTCGGTGGCAGGGCAAAGCGTCCGCTGCCTTCGACCGGCTCCACCAGTGCTCTGTACAAGAACACCAATTCGCCGGAATAACTTTGACTCCTGAACTTCCATCCTGAACGCCTGCCTCAGCAGGCGTTTTTTTGTTACCGCTCGCCAGTTCGGAAACAAATCATGATCTGCATCACAGTCACGCCGGAAAGTCGTAAGCTGGCTCCTGTGGATCTTTACAACGCCAGCAGTCGCTGTGATCTGATTGAGCTTTGTCTGGATCATTTCATCAACGAGCCGAATGTTGGTGAACTGCTGCGAGTTGTTGACAAACCGATCATGGTGTCCTGTCGTTCTGAGAAGGATGGTGGGGCGTGGAAGGGGACGGAGCAGGAGCGGGTCCAGCTGCTGCGGGAAGCGATTGTTGCCGGGCCTGCGTATGTCGAGCTGGATCTGGAGGTGGCCTCCAGTATACCGCGTTTCGGAAAAACGCAGCGCGTCGTTTCATTCACCAGTCTCAATCGCCCGCTCAGTCGCATCGATGACGTATTTGAGCAGTGTCGGCAGGCGAAAGCTGATGTTGTGAAATTCACGTGGCTGACGGAGGACATGGACGCGGCCTGGCCGCTGCTGGCCGCCGTCACACAGCCGCGCGACCTGCCGATCGTGGGTCTGGGAGTTGGCAGGTCTGGTCTGACGTTTTCACTGCTGGGCAGGAAGTACGGATCGCCGTGGATTTATGCGGCACTGGAGCCCGGCATGGAAGCATTTTCCCGCCAGCCCACGGTGTGGCAGTTGCGGGACGACTATCACTGGGATTCCATCACCGGCAAGACTCGATTTCTGGGGATCATTGGCTACGGCGAGTCTGAAAACATAGCGGCGCGGGTTTTGAATGCCGCCTTTCAGCAGATGGATCGTCCGATTCGGTGCCTGCCGCTGCAGCCGGGCGATCTCAATCGTTTCCCGAAAATGCTGGAGAAGCTGGGGATCAATGGTCTGGTGGTGGATCCGGCCTGGCGTGGTGACTTGTTTGAGCTGGCCGATTCCTGTGATGAATTTGGAACCCTGGGCCGACGGGTGGACGTGCTGATGGAGGGGCAGCAGGGTCGGCGTGGTGTCTGTACGATTTTCGAGGCTGTCAATTCCGCGGGGCAGACTGTCACGGGAAGTGCGGAATGGATGGGTCGAGGCTCAGTGACAGTCGTGGGGCACAGCCCGATGGCTCGCGCGGCCGCAGCCTGGTTTGGGCAGCGGGGTGCTGCAGTGAGTCTGGCGGGGATGTCTGATAACGCTGCCGCTGGCATGGCTCGTGAAGCCGGCTGCCGCCATGTCGCCTGGAGCGCCGTCTATGATCTTCGCTGTGACACACTTGTACTGGCCGATCCGGATATGCCCTGCGGGCTTTCCAAAGGCCAGGTGAATCCGGGGATCATCCGTGAACGACAGACGGTGGTGGATCTCACGGTTGGCCTGTCCGGTTCTCCGTTCGCCGAGGAGGCGGTGGCCCGTGGAGCACGGTACATTGATCCCGTTTCGGTCTTTGCCGCAAATCTGAATCTGCAGTTCAGACAGCTGACCGGTCGTGATCTGCCACCCGATGCTTTTGAAAAGGGTCTGGCCGAATAAAGAACCCTGAAAGCCGTGGGGGCTTTCAGGGCGTTGTGGTGTGGTGGAGTTTCGTCAGGCTTTCATTCTGCGGATGGTCGACGCGGTCGCTCTGGTGTGCCGCCGCCTTCTGCACCAGGTCGACCTGGGCGTCCGCCGGCTCCCGGAGGCCCGCCGGCCCCTGGACCACGTCCCCCCGGAGGTCCGCCGCCCTGTCCGGGACGCATGCCCTGCCCTGGACGTGGTGGAGGTGACTGAGCCAGTTTCATGAGTTCATCGCGATTCAGTTTGCCGTCGCCATCTGCGTCAAACGACAGCGCGTGTCGGACGAAACCTTCCGGTCCGCCGCCTTCAGGGCCACCCGGTGGTGGTCCCGGTGGTCGCCCTTCACCTTCGGGGCCACCCGGTGGTCGTCCTGGCGGTCGTCCATCGCCTTCGGGGCCACCCGGCGGTGGTCCCGGTGGTCGTCCTTCACCTTCGGGGCCGCCCGGCGGTGGTCCCGGTGGTCGTCCTTCGCCTTCGGGGCCACCCGGTGGCCGGCCCGGTGGACGCATTTCCTCACGCGAAATGACGCCGTCCTTATTGCTGTCCAGAGTCTGCAGTGACGCAGCTGCTTCTTTCAGTTCTTCTGCAGAAATATCGCCGTCGCGGTTCCGATCGAGAGCCTCCGCCAGCGGATTGGGTCGCGGCCCGCGACCACCTCCCGGTGGCTGTCCCTCACGCGGCGGCGGAGGATTATCGCCGCCTTCCGGCGGCTGTGCTGACACCAGTGATGCTCCTGCCAGCGTCAGGCCCAGCAGGGATGCCGTCAACATTGACCAGGCATACTTCTTCATCTCACGGCTCCTCTGTAAAATTCAGTCTGAACGAACACTATTTCTGCTCTTCCAGCGTTACCCGAAACACATCATTGGCCTTGTATACCCGCCGAACTCCCGCTCCGGCGAATTCCAGATGGCAGTCGAAGAGTACTCCGACCGGTGCGTCTGCAGCGATTTCCACATCCACCAGCAACCGATTGCCTTCTCGCTCAATCCTGAGGGCTTCGAAGGGCCCGATCTGGACCCATTCAGGGACGCCATCGGGGAGCGGCTGACGCACGGCTTGTGTCGGGTCCAGAGTGATTACGAGGCGATGTTTTTGCCCGGGGACGGCGGAGCCCGGCACAACGGACTGGATGACTCGCGGCAGGCGACTTTCGCCACTGGCATTGTCTTCGATGGCGCCGGTTCGCAGAGTGCCTCGAGCCCGAATGCTGGACATTTCCAGCACTCCTCGGTAGCCCCCCAGAACATACGGGAAACGGCCCGGAGTGACGTGGTAGTGGTAGCCGCGTTCACTGTCGCTGTGTCCGTTGCAGACATCCAGCGCCTGCTCGCCCTGCAGCTCCTTAGCCTGCACCCCGGAAGACTCCCAGGGACCATAAATCGGGAATCCGTCGAAGGCGAATCCGATGATGGGGGAATGCTGACGACCATCGTCGCGGAAAGGTGACTTCACACAGACGGGATATTTGTGGTAGTGGTAAACGCCGGTCTGCTGAGGATGCCCGCAGCAGGAGTCCAGCCAGACTTCGGAGTATCCGGCCACGGCATTCATACCGCCCTGCTCGAACGGATTGAAGAATACGACACCATTCAGAGCCATTCCAATCGGCCCCATCGGCAGTGTTGTGATCTGGTCATTCTGCTGCGGTTTCAGCGGCAGTCGAAACTGGAAATTCTGGACTCGGATCGAATTCGGATTGCCGGCGTTCGGGAAGATTGCCGTGGGATGATTCGGGTATCCCTGGCTGTCAATGATCAGAAAGTTCTGATCATGCTGCAGTCGCACATTGGCAATTCCGTCGTTGTTCGAATCCTTCTGGTGCCAGCTAAACAGATCGACAAAGCGACTGGCATCACGGAAATAGTAAACCGCTGGCTGTGTCTGTGACACATACCAATTTCCGCCCAGTGGTGTGAGCGTGGCGGGATCCACTGGAGCGTCATCTGCCGTCGCCCCGGACAGCAGTACAACTGCCAGCAGCAGTTGTGTCAGTCCGTGCATTAGTGCACTGTTCATCGTGTCAATTCCCCGTATTGATTGTCTGGGTGGAAGTCGGGACGCTGTGTGGCTGTGGAAACTGGACAGTAAACACACTGCCTTTGCCCGGTTGTGATTGACATTCAATGGTTGCTCCGTGCAGTTCAGCCAGACTGCGGCAGATAGCCAGTCCCAGGCCATTTCCGCCACTGCTGCGGCCGCGTGACTCATCCACTCGATAGAACCGATCAAAGATCCGGGGCAGGTGTTCTGCTGCAATACCGCAGCCGCTGTCGACCACCTGCAGCTGCGGATTTGGAAGGCAGCTGACCTGCACGGTGACGATTCCGCCACCGGGAGTATGCCGTATTCCGTTACTGATCAGGTTTCCGGCGATTTGTTCCAGCAGGTTGGCATCACCGGCAACGATGGCGGACACCTCGGGACCTGTCAGTTTCAGCACGACTCCGGCCGCGTCAGCCTTTGCCTGCAACTGCGCGCAGGCTTCCTGCGCCACGTCCAGCAGATCCACCTGTGTTCCGGAGAGCTGCAGTTGTTGGGCATCACCCCGCGCCAGCAACAGAAGTGCATCCACCAGCCCGCGCATGCGTTCTGCAGAACGCAGGCAGGTTTTGAGTGTGTCCTGGTACTGTTCGGCAGTTCGCGTCTGCAGCAGAGCCAGCTCGGACTGAGCGTGAATGACTGCCAGGGGTGTGCGCAGTTCGTGCGAGGCATCTGCGGTGAACTGTGTCAGTTGCTGGAACGACATCTGCAATCTTGCAAACGTCTGGTTCAGCACCTCCGCCAAAGGCACAAGTTCCTGTTCGAGTTCGCTGGTTTCAATTCGCCGATCCAGTCGAGCGGCTGAAATTGTGGCTGCCGTGCCGGCGATCCTGCTGATGGGGCGGACCATGCGTCCGGCAATCCAGTGCCCACCCAGTACGGCAATGGCAATTGTGAATCCTCCGATACCGGCAATCATGCCGCCAAACAGACGCAGTCCCGCGCGATCGTCCGACAGAGTTCTGTGCACCAGCAGCACGGTATCTGCCGGGCCCAGCTGGAACACCTGCAGGCCCTGCTCTGTCTGCCGGACTCGAGGTTCCGGAGAGGCAGCTGGTCGTTCGAGTGTTGCCAGCACGGCGGCTCCGGGACCACGACTTTGCAGCATGCGGCTGCCATCAGCATTCCAGATGACAAATTCCAGTCGATCCGGTGGACCCCTGCGTCCCAGCGGCGGACGAGCTCCACCGGGCGGCGGTCCCGGTCGCGGGCCACCACCCCCGGCCCCCGGGCGAGGCGGTCGACCACGATGCATGCCGCCTGCGGATTCGTCAATGGTGGCAGGTGGTGGCAGTGGTGGCACGGGGAACAGCAGCTCGGCCGGCAGCGGCTGTCCGCCGGCATTTTCCAGCAGTGATTCTCCGCGGAAATCCGGATGTCCGTCGCGCGGATGTCGAGGCCGTGCAGCGCGCAGACCAGCCGCGAGGTCATCCAGAGCAGCCAGCGACTGCCGCATCGCGCGGTCCTGCATATCGCGCTCAGCCCGCAGGTAGACCAGCGAGCCGAAACATGTCAGGGCAACCGACAGAATGGAACCATACCACCATTGCAGGCGTCCACGGATGGATTTAGTCATGGAGCAGGTATCCCTGACCACGGCGAGTGGTGATGAAGTCACCCCCCAGCTTTCGCCGCAGGTTTGAGACATGCACGTCCACCAGATTGGAAAAACTCTCCTCCTGCTCCTCAAACAAATGCTCGTAGATCTGCGTCCGCGTAACAACAGAGCCGCGATTGAGTGCCAGCAGTTCCAGCAGGGAATATTCCCGAGGAGTCAGCGGAATCCCCGTGCCCTCGCGACTGACAGTGCGACTGCGAGTATCAATGACCAGTTGCCCGATCTGAATTTCGCTGACTGCCAGTCCGGCTGAACGCCGGATCAGTGCCCGTACCCGAGCCAGCAGTTCTGTCAGGTGAAAGGGCTTGGCGAGATAATCGTCGGCACCGCTGTCCAGTCCGCGGACCCGGTCCTGCACGCCATCGCGAGCCGTCAGGATCAGGACAGGGGTTTTGCGTTCCTGCCGCAGTCGCTGCAGCACATCCCAGCCATTCAGTTTTGGCAGCAGCAGGTCCAGAATGATCGCGTCGTAATCCCAGGCTGTGGCTTTATAGAGCCCCTCTTCGCCGTCGGCTGCCTCGTCCACGGCATAACCGGACTCGCGCAGCGCCTGGGCCAGCACCCTCAGCAGATCAGGTTCGTCTTCCACGACCAAAATCTTCATGCCCGCACCGCTGTAACAGTGGAGTTTCCCGGGACGGAAAACGGTCCGCACCGACCGCAATTCTACTGCGCGTGCCTTAAGCCAGCATGAAGGACGCGAGATTCAGGAGGGAATTGAAAAGAAATCGGCCCAGGTCCCGGGGGGACGCAGATAACCCCAGACCGCCGCCACGGCATCAGCCGCTTCTTCCACGTCCGAAATCTCACCCCACGGGCCATTTCGCAGCCAGGCATGCGCAAACTCATGGGCAATCACCCAGGCCGCAAAACCTGCATGACACCATTCCAGCCGCTTTCTCAAAACGACACAGCGACTGCCCTCGCCCGGTGGTCCAGGCACAGGCATCCAAAGTGTCCAGCCGGCTTCCGGTGTGTAGTTGTCGATTGTGATTTGAAAACGCGGATCATCCAGAAAATCCCGCTGCACTGCAGCCGGCAGACTGTCAAGCACTGCCCATGTGCGAGCGTGCAATCCCGGCCACGGTTCCAGGTCCTGCAGCAGTTCTGCAAACATCCGCCACGACTCCACCCGACTAACCTGAAAACCCGGATGATACCGAGACTGTCGCCTCACCTCCCGCATCTTCCCGCCTGCGTCGGGCGGATTCCGCGAGCTGGCGAGCGACGGCCATAGCGGTATCCGGGACCAGCCGCAGCTCCACCGCCCAGCGACCATCCACCGGCATCGTAAACTCCCAGTGCGGCACCACACAGACGCTCTGATGTATCGCTTCGAAGCCATCTTCCGACTGACTGATGGTTTCCAGCGGAAACGCCCAGAAACCGGCTCGAACCGAACTTTCCACACTCACGTCCAGGCCCAGCCACTCATCGACCAGGCTGAGCCTTTCGGCGGAATTCAGATTGTGCACAGAGTCGAGTGTGCCGATGCGAGTTCCGGATTCGTCGTAGAAGTACCTGTCGGCTGCTCCGCCCGGCATGGCTGCAAAATTCAGTTCCACGCCGAAATGCAGCGGCATGCCTGCCGGAAATCCGGTCAGCTCATACTGCACAATCAGTTCACTGGGACGATCTGCAGAGATGGTCACAGTTTTGCGCACGTGGCCCGCCAGCTCACCGACTCGCCCCGAGCGATGCATTTCCAGCAGGATGCGCCGTTCACCCTTCCGAACGCCCGCTTCAAATTCACCCATCGCAAAGTCACCGATCACACCTTCGCTGCGACGGAACTCCGACAGCGACAGCTGCGGTCTGAAGAAATGATCAACGAGACTTTTGCGCGGCCATCGATCGTACTGAATCCGGCGATCCAGATCCGGCTGCCGGAACCGTACCTCACGACTGATCGCTGCCAGCTCCTCACCAGAGGCTGCTCCGGCATTCGCCACGTAGTCCAGAATCCGCTGGTGATAGGGTTCGGGACGACGGTTGAGTGTGGCCAGCAGATTCACCGCATTCGTCCGCAGATCCAGTTCATACATCTGACCGCCGCAGGCCGGAGCAAATGCGGCAGACAGTCGATGATTGCTGAGCCTGACTTCCGGACGAGCATCCATATTCAGGTCACCCACCTCCACATCCACCCATGCAGCATCACCCCGCACACACTGTTCCAGCAGATTGTCAGCACGGATCAGTTCGGCATACACGGCATTTCGCAGATGGGGCAGATACAGTCCGCCGAAAGCTCCGTGCCAGTACGAGCAGTTGCATTGCCCGCGATGCAGGTGCGTCCGCGCATTCTGCAGCAAAGTTCTGCGCTGCACATCTCCGTCGTCTGCTGCAGCCAGTCGCGACAGACGATTGCTGATGCCGATCATCCGCGAATACATTTCATGGCTTTCCGAATACCGCGTGCGGAAATTCCGCCAGTAGCCTCCGCGAGTGAATCGCACCAGTTTCTGCCATTCCGGGTTGTCCGGATACTGTCGCGTCAGTGTCACGAATTCGCGCTGCATGTCCGGTGGCAGCACCCACTCCGTCATCTCACGATAGCTGGCGTCCGGCAGATAACACCGGCCTGCCGGGGCGACGGAATCAATCACTTCGCCCGGAGTCGTCACGTGGATCCAGTCGCGATTGGCCAGCAGCAGTTCCAGAAAATCCCGCAGCCAGCGGTCTTCATACACATGCTTTTTCGTTTCGGGCCAGGAACCGAATTTTTCACCGTCATCCCCGAACACCAGCACCGGGTTTGTGTACTGTGCCGCAGCCTCCCGCAGATACTCAATCACCTCCGGCGGTTTTGAAAATGGAATCAGATACCGCAGCCGCTCGCTGTCCGGGAACACAAACAGAGTCCGGCCTTCGTCCTCAGTCACGTAATGCCGATACAATTCCGTCTGCGGCATGCCCGCGCAGCGGAAGTGGTAATCATCAATGATCGTGTACTGAATGCCGGCGGCGGCAATATCCGAAGCAAACTGCTGCTCCCAGACTCGCTCGGGCAGCCACATTCCGCGGACCGACTGTCCGAACAGCGACCGCAGATGCTGTGAATAGGACTGGATCTGGGCAATTCTGTCGCGTCGCGGAATGTTCGCCAGGATCGGTTCGTAAAAGGCACCGCCGATGATTTCCACCTGACCGGTGGCCGCCAGCCCCCGCAAACGCTCCACATATTCGGGTCGCCGAGCCTCCAGCCACTCCAGCAGACTGCCCGAAGTGTGCAGCGCAAACCGAATGTCCGGATAATCCTGCATGACATCCAGGAACGGCAGATACGCGTCCCGGTAAGCCTGCTCAAAGACACCGTCAAAATTGCCCACCGGCTGATGATTGTGAAAACTCAGTATCAGCCGCACCGAACCGCTCATGTTCCCGCACTCCCCGCCCGCGGAACTGTCCGGCCTGACCACCCGGACACAGATTCCAGCACAAACATTACAAAATCCGGCAGCGGAATTGCGAGACCGATGGGGGGCTTCCGGCAGAATCCGGCACCAGAACACAGGCCCATTCGGCAGGGTTCCCCGGGCTTTCCGACCGGACCAAAGCCAGCCCGATACCCCAGATTTCGCAAACCCCCTGGCCGGTTGTGGCCCGTACAGGTCAGCTGCCCCCGATCAGCTTCTCCAGTGCTGCCTGATAATCCTCAGGCTCATTAATATTCTGCAGACTGCTCAGGCTGGCATCCACTGTCCGCAGTTCACTGGCCTCCAGCTGTGCGACATCCGCCAGCTGCGCGAGCGCCCGCATCCGTCGCTCACCGGATGCCAGCAGTTGCCGGACATCAGCCAGCAGCCCCGTCGTGTACACCGCGCACAGCGGATGCAGCCGCCCCGTCGCGTTCTCAGAAACCAGCAACCCACGCCTGCCCTGCAGTCGCCGCAGCAGCAGCTCAACGACCGCCGGCTCAAGAAACGGGGCATCGCAGGACGTCACAAAAATCGTGTCGGCAGTTCCGGATAAGGCTGATAAACCAGCTTCCAGTCCTCGCAGTGGCCCTTCACAGGGTTCCGTATCAACGACTGTCCGGACACCGGCCGGCAGCTGTTCCACCACCTGATCGGCTGCGGAAACGACGACAATCTGCGGAGCATCACAAACTTTCTGCAATCCCTCCGCGACTCGCCGCAAAACTCGCAGCAGCAGTGTGTCATCGCCAAACGGCAGCCGGGATTTGTCCCGGCCCATGCGAGTTGAACGTCCACCACACAACAGGATTGCCCCCGGCCGCATCGCTCAAGCCTTTGGCAAAGCTTCAATCGTGCCCCTTGACTGCTGCCGCACCGGTCGCCGGATGCTGCGCACCACCCAAACCAAGCTGAACCAGGGGAGTGACTGTGATGGAAGTGCCCGGGGCACTGCCACAGCCCCCGCATCCTCCGCAACCGGCCGAAGACCGGCTGCCAGGCCTGCGCAAACCCGGGATTCGCCGCAGTATCGTGACCGCAGACCACAGAATCACCAGCCACGTTGCCAGCCACTGCCAGTCCATCAGAACCTCGATTCACTCACACCAGGCCTGTCAGAACTCCGTCTTTGCAGAAGCCCGGATTACCGAAGCTTTCAAGATGATGGCCGAACCCGTGAGCCAGTGCCAGCAACAGTCGATTGTGCGGCACCTTCGGATAAACCAGTGAACGACCCATCCGGAAATTCAGCCCGTTGCCCACCATCAGGAAGGGGATGTTGTCGAGGGTATGCGAGTTGCCCTGACCCAGCTCGTTGCCCCAGACGATCAGAGTGTTGTCAAGGAGTGACCCTTCGCCACCCGGTTCCGGCGTCTCTGCCAGCCGGCGCACCAGAAATGCCAGCTGCTCGCAGTACCAGGTGTTGATCTTCGTGAGCTTTTCGTGGGCTTCCTTGTTTTCATTGGGTTCGTGCGACAGCTCGTGATGCCCCTCATCAATCCCCAGCCAGCGCATTTTCGGCTGGCCGACGGAATTCGTGATCTGGAATGTGGCGACTCGGGCAAAGTCATTGACGAAACTGTTCACCAGCAGTTCCATCTGCATTTTCGTAATGGTCGGGATGCTGTCGTTTTCCTCCCGGATTCCTGGTTCAAGCACCGGCAGCACATGCGTTGCCTCGACATCCTTTGCCGACCGCAGCTGCTGCTCCATCCCCCGCACAAACTCTGCATGCTCTTCCAGCAGCTGTCGATCCGCACCGGAAATCACCCGGCTGATCTTCTGCAGGTCTTCGCGCACCACATCGAGGACGCCCGTCAGTACTTCACGCTGCTGCACCTGACCGTACAGGCGACGGAACATCTGGTACGGATCGTCAATCGGAGCCACCGGTTTGTTGGGCCCCAGGTAGCTCATTCGAGTCCACGTATCGGCGCGATCCGGAACCATGACGCCAAACTCAAGAGAACCAAACCGCGTCCGCGTCTCTTCACGGGACTGCAGAAAGCGAGCGATCTCCTGGTCAATGGAAATCCCGCTGGCCCAGCCTGCGGGAGTATCCGAACCACCCTGGATGTTTCCCGGGTAAAGTTCGATCCCGGTCAGCAGACAGCCCATGCCGCGCATGTGGTTATCGCCATCCCCCCGCACCTTGTCACACACACCCTTCAGCACCAGCAGACGATCCTGGAAGTCCTTCAAGGGTTCCATGATCCGCTTCAGAGTGAAATTTTCACCCTCTTCATCCGGCCAGAAGTCCCATGGAACCGTGCCATTGGGACTGAACAGCACAACCAGTCGCTGCTTGCGGACGTTACGAGCTTCCGCGGCGGCAAACGTGCTGAGATTGGAAACGAAGGGCAAAGCGGCAGCACTGAGCCCCAGTTTGCGGATGAAGTCGCGGCGAGTCTGCATGGCAGGGTCCGAAAACAGGTGGGATCAACGGGCTGGAGACTGAATGTGCGGCAGGTTCTGATATGACCCCCGCAGTCGATACGTGGCACTGAATATTATCATCGGGTTTCGCTGCGATCTGCAACAGTCTGTTCAGATTTCGTGCTCCACCCCCGCAAAGCGGAAATCACGGCAATTTCCACCTGCAGCCGGCGAATGTTGAAATCCCCCTGCTCCAGCAGGTCCGACAGTCGCTGAATCGTCTCAGGTCCGTAAGCCAGAATCGGCTGCTGCACCTGATGATGAAACAACTGCCGCACAAAAGACCGTCGCGTTTCCTCGCTGCGGGCCAGAAAGCCGGCCAGTTCGCGAGCACCATTGAATCGCACCAGCTGCCCGTTCCGCTGTTCATACTGCCCGGTGGCATCGATCGCACGGTCGCGTTCACGATCGCGGAAGCGGCCCACGGCATCGAAGTTTTCCAGTGCAAAGCCGGCGGAATTGATCATCCGATGGCAGCTGGCGCACAGTTCCGGGCTGGTCTGCACAGCGACTCGCTCCCGCGTGGTCAGTTCCGGAGCCAGCTCCGGGGCCGTTGGTGCGACAGCCACCGGCGGTGGCTTGATTCCGCGTCCGAGCACTGCCCGAGTCAGAAATACGCCGCGATGAATCGGGGAACTGGTGTCCATATACGCCAGACCGGACAACAGCAGGGGGTGCGAAATGACCCCCGCCCTTCGCTCCGGCTCGAAACTTAACGGCACAAAGTCGCTGCCCGATTCAGGCCACGATACACCGTAAAATTCGGCCATGCGACGATTCATCCAGGTGCGATCGGCCAGCAGCAAACTCCGGAAATCGGCCTGCTCTGAATTGACAATCTCTGCGAGCGTCAGTTCGAGGGAAGTTCGCAGGTCGGCTGCGAGCTGGGGGGTGAATCCGGGATAGTGTTCGTCGTTCTTGTCGAGGTCCTGCAGGCGTTCAAGATTCAGCCAGGAACGCAGAAATTCCAGCAGTCGCGACTTTGCCCGCGGATCATTCACCAGCCGCCACGCCTGTTCACGCAGCTGCTGCTCAGTCTGCAGCTGCCCCGCCGCCGCCGCTTCGCGCAGAGCAGCATCGGGGATCGAATTGACCACCGCAAACGACAGCCTTGAAGCACGGTCGTACTGATCGTCCAGTCCCTCGACCTCGCGGTACAGAAAACGCGGGGACAACAAAGTCACCAGCAGCGAACGCCGCAGTCCATCCTCCGGCGACTTTGCCGCTGCAAACTGTTCGTCAACGTGCCGTTGACGCAGCTCTTCAGTCAGCGGACGCCGAAATGCCCTTTCGGCAAACTGCCCGGCAAATTCCCGCATGCGTTTTGCTGAATCCTCGCCGTCCCGCAGCTTGAGGAAATCCTTCAGGCCTGCCAGAACGCGATCCGCAACCTCAATGGCCGCCCCCGTCGCTGCTTCATCCCACTCCTTCGAAACACTGATGCCACGCTCATATCCCGCACTGCGGTCGTCCGGAGGAAACGGAGTTTCCACCACCAGCACCTCCGGCGAATTCTTCGGGATCAGGTGCCTTGCCGGCAGCAATTCATCCACGCCTCCCGGCGGTTTCCAGTACAACTGCACCGAAGCAGTCGGTTCACGGAACTTGAACCATTCCAGCCGCAGCGGATACAACCGACCCGCCAGCAGGTAACGGGAGCCGCGGAACTCAGTGTCCGCACCCGAACGAACCCACGCATCAATCAACGGCGTGCTGCGACCATTCACATACAGCCGCGCTGCATTTTCCGTCCTGACAACAAACTCGTACCAGCCGCTTTCACGAGCCAGTACCGAGCCATCCCAGGAAATGGCGAAAGCCTCTTCCTCAATCTTTTCACCATCCGGACTGAAGGCACCGAACTGGAAGTCCACTACCGGATCCTGCCGCTGAAAGACACGTTTGTCCCGCCGCAGGCCGCGACCTGCAAAGTACTCAGCGTTCAGTCCCCGTTCCGCATCGATCGCCTGCCGCCACCGGAATTCGACTCCGAGATCCGCTGCGGCATTGCGATACTGCTGAACTGTCAGTCGAGTCAGTTCAAGTCGCGGGGGATTCAGACGCGCCTGGGCTTCCGGCGAATAAAACGCGGCCTGCATCCATTCGGCCACCGCCACCGCATCGTCCCCGACACAGTCCTCCGGGGAGCCTTCAGGCATTGTGCGAGTGATCAGGTCGGCCAGATCTGCCAGCGAGCGATCGCCGAAAATCGGGGCGGGGGCCAGCGGAGTTCCCTGGCCATTGACGCCATGGCAGGAAATGCAGCGTTCCTGATAGATCTGCTGCCCGCGAGCGGTCAGCGGTGTGTCCCCGGAGGGCTGCTGCGGTTCGTCGAATACCGCGGCAGATGACTGCGGTACGGCAAACAGCAGCAGCGCAGTGCTGATGGCCACTGCGGTACGAGTGATCCGGCAGAAGTCAATTCGCATGATTGCTGCCTTTGTCGGCAAACGCATGCTGCCTGTCAGGCCGCAGCACGATGGACTGGAAGTTGCATTGCTCCCCGCGATAGTATCCGGGCGGCGGCCTGACAGACAACATCCGGGGCGCCCGCAATCCGATCGATTACCAGAGGTGGCGAAGTCGCCGGACCGTCCGGAAATCACGGTTTTCGGCGGAAAAGTTCGGGAAATCGGAATTACCAATACCGGCGGCCTTCCGTTGTTCGGAAGAAATCAAGGGAATCTACTCCATGCGTGCAGAATTGCTGCCACCCCAGGACCGAGCGAAGCGACTGCTGCGGTCCGCCCGATGGTGCAGCGTCGTGCCGGGCGTGCTCGGAACAGGAGCTCTTGCCGGCTGGCTGATCACCGGGGGCGTGATCGTTGAAATCGGGCCGTTTTATGCGGCTGGAATGTTCGCCATCCTGCTCGGCCTGCTGCTGCTGCCCATGGCCTCCTGGTGTCTGTTCCGTGCGTGGCTGCTTAAAGCACCTCCGCGACAATTGCTGGTTCCGGCTGTGGCGGTTGTCACCCATCTGCCACTCGCTGCTCTTTGCTGGTACATCCCCTCGTCACTGCTCTCGCTGCAGATCATTCGCGTCGTCAATGATTCGGATCAGCCAGCGGGCCCCATTGACGTTTGGCTGCAGCCTCCGCTGCAGCCACGTCATCGACTCCATATCCCGCTGCTGCAACCTCACAGTTCTGTTGTCAGGAGCTGTCTTTACGGCGGAGAAGGTGTGGCTGCGTTCCGAGCCACACACGCTGGCCGGACTCTGACATCGACCGGGGAAAACACTGTTTTCCTGGGATTCGGCCAGCCCATGGAAGCCAGGCTGACGCTGTCCGACCGCGGCCAGCACAAATTCGAAGGTTTTCATAACCCCCGCTGGGCGTGGTTGGTCGCCCTGCGGGCCGTACTTCTGCAGGCCAGTGCAATCGAGTTGAATTTGCTGATAAAAACGGCCATTCGGCTCGACAAATCGCACAGACCGCGGGCAGAATCCGGAACAGTCAGCAGCACGGCAGAGACCTCCGTCAGCACTCCCTCAGGGAAGACCGAAACGTGACACACGCCTCCACGTCCCGCAGCACCCGACTGCAACTGGCTCTGTTCGCTTTCCTGACGCTGGTGGGCTTCGCGGGGTTGCTGCAAACGGCCACTCCATACGGCGTGTCCTCTGCTGCCCTGCAGAATCTGCTGACGGCTCAGCAGTCCCCGGCTGCGGCCGGCACGTCGAAGGCCGGCTCGCAACAGCAGCAGGGGAAGCAGCAGGCGACCGCATTCGAACTGCGTGAAGTCAGGCGAGGCGTCTTTGAATCACCAGCCGGACTGCTGTATCTGCCGGGCAGCGAAGAAGGGCATCGGATCGACCATGTCCTGCAGCACCTCGAGGACAATCCACGGAAGAAACTGCACGGAGTCTTCGAAGGTGACCGCAATCGCTGGCTGGCCACCATCGACGAGGCCTGGAAGAAATCAACTGCCGGTGGTCCGCTGGTCAAACGGCAGCAGCAGAACAACCGCACTGTCACTACGGTCAATCTGCAGCGCAGACTTGGTTACGTCGGCGGTTCAGAGGGTGCACGCAAACGAAATCCGGAATGCCGCCTGGTCAGAATCGTGACTGAAAATCGCCGCGAAGTGATTACAGCTTACCCCGTGCAGGCGTTCTGAGCCGCACTGAGTTACACCTGCTCTGCTCCGGCACGCCCCGCCTCGACCGCCCACGTGGATCGGGTGACCAGCGGTGCCCCCGGTCGATCCACGTATTCCACGACCTGATATCGACTGCGCCATTCCTTCGCTGTCACTTCGCAGCTGACGTAGCCACGCTCGGAATTCTGGAATTTCACAAACGGATTCTCGGACATCAGCAGGGCATGTCCGGTGGCCTTCTGCACCCCATTGCCGCCGGATGAAATGGACGTACAGACGAATTCGGTGGCCACCACCGGATCGCGAGGTCGGTCAAAGTCGACCAGCAGGTCATTGACCCAGTTGGAATGAATGTCACCGGTCAGCACGATCGGGTTGGAAATTCGGCGTTCGCTGAGAGCGGTCAGCAGTCGCCTGCGAGCCACTTCGTAGCCGGACCACTGGTCCATGCTGAATTTCTGATCCGTGCCGGGAACCCGATCGACCCGCGCCATCATCACCTGCTGTCCGAGCACGTTCCAGGTTGATTTTGAACTGCTCAGTTCGCTGAGCAGCCACTGCTCCTGCTGTGTCCCCAGCATGGTGGTCTGCGGGTCCAGGACAGCCCCGGTGAGTGGTTTCAGCCCATCACCGTTGGGCTGATCAGAGCGATACTGGCGGGTGTCAAGCATTTCGAAGCGGGCCAGCCGACCGAAGTCCAGTGTGCGGTACAGCAGCATGTCCGAGCCGCTGGGGATGGCCGGTCTGCGCAGCGGCATGTTTTCGTAATAGGCCTGATAGGCATTCGCCCGTCGCAGCAAATACTCGGACTCACTCACACCTCGCTCTTCCGAAATCGCCCCGGCGCAGTTGTTGTCAAACTCGTGATCGTCCCACACAACCAGCCACGGACACAGGGCATGCATCGTCTGCAGCTGCGGGTCAAGGCGATACTGAGCATACCTGTTGCGGTAATGTTCAAGTGTGGTGATTTCGGGACCGGAGTGTTTGCGGACTCGATTGTCCTTCCCCTCGTATTCGTAGATGTAATCTCCGAGGTGCAGGACCAGATCGGGATTCTCGGCCGCCATGTGCTCATAGGCGGTGAACAGTCCGGTCTCGTAATGCTGGCAGGAGGCAAAGCAGAATTTCAGACGTTCGGGCAGTACATCCGCCGCAGGCATGGTGCGGGTCCGACCGGTGCGACTGACAGCATCACCGGAATGAAAGCGGTACCAGTACCAGCAGTCCGGTCGCAGTCCGCTGACCTCGACATGTACGGAATGTCCCATGGCTGCCGCAGCCAGTTCCGTGCCGCTTTGCACCACCTTCCGGAATCCCTCGTCCTCAGCCAGTTCCCAGCGGACCGGATAGTTTTCGGGAGGCAGTCCGCCACCCTGCAGTGGTTCCGGAGCCAGTCGAGTCCAGAGGACGACACCGTCACTGGTGGGATCGCCGGAAGCAACTCCCAGGGTGAACGGATTGCCAGAAAACCGCGGATTCAGACTCACCGCTGCCAGGCTTTGCCGGCCCAGCCACGGCAGTGCTGCCATGGAAACTCCGGAAAGAATCATCTGCCTGCGGGTCTGTTCGTGCTGCTGAATCCGGCGATTGTTCATGCTGGTCCCCTGGCTTTCCTGTACTTGCAGTGAGGGTTATTGCTGCTGCAGAAATCCTGCAGGCAGTGGTGGTAATCAAAGGCAAGCTGCGTGAGTGTTCGGTTAAGGCTGTTTGAAAAAAAGAAGGCGACCCGTTGCGGGTCGCCTCAGACCGATTCCACAGCTGCGGGACACTTTGCGGTCAGCGACCACCTTCAGTCTTCAGTTTTTCCACCAGCCCGCGCAATTCGCGCAGCTCATTCTGCAGCTTTCGATTTTCGTTTCGCAGGGCTTCAGCTTCCTCCGGGGGGCCCGGCTGCGGGCCACCGTGCTCACCATGCATCCTGCGCATCAGTTCTTCTTTGGCGGCCGCGACTTCCCGCTCCATGCCTTCTGCCCGCTGCAGCAGTTCGTGAGCGATATCGGGCATCTCAGCGGCCATCAGATTTTCGGCGGCAATCCGCACATGTTTGATGCGGCGACCAGCCATCTCCAGCCGCTCTGCGTGTTCACGCAGTTCAGGCGGCAGTTCCGGTTTCGGGCCCGTTTTGGGCTGACCCTTCTTCACAGGGGTCTGCTCGCCGACGCCCTGCTTCAGTCGCATTTCCAGTTGCTGGATTTCACGTTTCAGTTCACCGCGAGCTTCCTCCGGGGTTTCCGGATGCTGCACTTTTTCGCGGAGAGCCACGAGTTCCTGCTTCATCCGCCCGAGCTCTTCTCCGCGTCGCTCCTGCTCACGACGTTTATCCTGAGCACGCTCTTCCGTCATGCGACGCTTCTTCTCAGCGGCCTCTTCGTCACGAGCTCGCTCGGCAGCTTCAGCCTCTGCCGAGGGCTGCGGCTTCGCGGGTTTTTCGTCAGCCAGAGTCGGCTGAATGGCGGCAGTCAGGAGTGAGCACAGCAGGGCAGTCAGAGACGTTTTGAGCATGGCTTTTTGACCTCGGGGTACAAAGAACGAAACTTGCACGTGAAAGTTGTCGGTGCTTTCAGATCAGGTGTCACTTTGATGCAGGTGGGGCACCCAGCACCGATTTGCCATTGACCTGCAGGATGACCGAGTTGGTCAGTGAATCTCCGAATCGTTCGAAATCACGAAAGGACCAGACGACTTTTTTGTCGCGCGAGACCTCAATCAACTGAGGATTGTCCGGGCCGGCGTGACAGTTATTGATCAGCAGATTGCCCGATGGCAGCACCTGCAGCGAAGTGACCCACGCCAGCTGAATGCCCGGCAGATCGTTCTGATGCAGACTCCAGACCACCTGACCGGCAGGAGTCACCTCCAGCACCGAATGTCCGTTGCCGGTACCGATCAAAGTATTCCCGCCGGGAAGTCGCAGGGCAGAAAACACCTGGTTGCCGAAGGCGTCGACCCCATGACCCGGGCGACGCTCGCGACCAAACAGCGGGACCTGATATTCCCAGGCTGTTGTGCCGTCCGGGCGGTATTCACGCACCAGACCCTCAGTTTCGTGACAGACAAGATAGTTGCCGGAGGCGAGGTGCCTGACGAGGCGAGTATCGTGGTGGGGATCCGGTTTGGCAACCTGCAGTGGAATAGTACGACGCACCTGCAGATCAGGGGTCAATTCAATCAGACGGGCGGGACCGGATTCGGCCACCATCGTGGCACCGTCAGGCAATCGCTGAAATGCATGGATCTCAATGCGGACGCCCTGATTCGCGGGCTGCTTCGCAGCGTCATAACGCCAGACAATTTCACCGGTCCCCGGCACAATCTCAACGACTTCGGTCCAGTTCAGCTGCATCAGCACATGGCCGTCAGGCAGCACATGCAGATCGTGCAGCGGACCGATCCTGTGCTGCCAGATCGTCTGGCCGTCTGCTGCGATCAATGCCACCTTCTGTTTTGACGAATCCGCCGCGATGAACTGCCGAGTCTCTGCGGAAGGCTGTCCGGCCGGACAGATCAGAACACAGACGTTAAGCCACAGAATGCCTGTGATCAGGGTGCGCAGCAGCATCAGCGGGGTCCGCAGTTGGCAGGAGGTGCGTTTGGGGGGGATCAGGAAGATTGCTGATTCTACGTGGCGGAAGCGGAGGAATTCAACAACAACCATGGCGATCTGCGCTGTATTGTGGCCGAGAGTGTACTGTTGATCAGTATTTTTTCGGGCCGCAGCAACGGTTGCTGGCTGCGGTGGCTGTGTTTTTTTCGCTGATCCACTGCGGTGGTTGGAATCAGCGGGTGTTCACCCGGCAATTCCAGTGCTCGGGGCGGTGGAAGATTGCCTGCCCGTTCGTTATGCTGCGGTTCTGTTTCGAGGAGCGGGGCTGTGCTGGAAATGAGTTTCAGCCGGGTCCTGTCACCGCAAATCCTCGGGGTCGAAATCGGGAAGAATGGAGTCAGGCCGTGAAAGATCCAGTCCAGAAACCTTCACCGTGGCTTGTAGCCGGACTGCACAGGCTGGTGGGTGACCTGCAGAAGGCGGCGGCGGCCGACGAATTCAGTCTGACGGGTCATGTCTGTGGCAGCACCAGTCTGCTCAGTTTTCCTGCGGACGGTGTTTCGTACATGGGCTGCCCGGTCCAGTCACTTGTGCAGAGCCGGCGATTTGAGGATGTGGCATGGCTGCTGCTGCACGGACAGCTGCCCGGTGCCGAGCAGATGGCTGACTGGGAATCGCATGTCTCTGAATCCGCGAGTGCTTTGCATGAGTCGATCGGTGAGGTTTTTTCGTTGCTGCCGGTGGGTGCTCGTCCGCTTGATCTGCTGCAGCTGAGCATGTCGCTGCTGTCATTTTTTGATCCGGCACCGAATGACCTGTGCGTGGACTCGTCCGTTGTTCGTGTCTGTCGCATCCTGGGGCAGCTGCCGGAACTGCTGAATTATGCGATTAATGGTGTTCGAGCGAAGGACAGCATCGCAGTACTGACCGAGCTGGGTGAACTTTCATGGAGCGGACGGCTGCTGAGGATTCTGCGCGGGGGCACCAGCGTGCCAACTCCGGAGGAGGATGCGGCCATGAATGCTCTGATGATTTGTCAGTGCCTGACGGAGATGCGTCCGGCGTGTTTTGGAGCCCGATCGACGGCCGCGGCGACTCGCAACGTGATCACAGCGCTGCAGTCCGCCACCACTGTGTTTGTCGGGCAGACGATCAATGATCCGTGGCAGTGGACGAGCGAACTGTTGCGCAGCTTTGTGACACCGGATCAGGCTGAGGCGTGGTACCGGTCTCGTGAGCCTCAGGGGATGCCCTTCGGTTTTGCGGCTCACGTTCCGGATGCTCGTGTGCGGCTTTTGCGGGAGTCTGCGGGAACGCTGCTGGGCAGTGTCGATCGCCTGCGGATTGCGGCGGCGGCGGCGCGTCTGGAAAAGATCCTCGCAACCGGGAATCAACTGCCGACGCTCGACTGGGCCGCTGTGCGATTGATGACATTGCTGGACATTCCGGCGGATCGACAGGCACTGGCGGTTGGTGTGGCGCGTGTTGTGGGGTGGTCAGCGCACGCGATTGAGCAGCAGAAATCTGGCATTAGTCTGCTTCCTGCCTTACGCTACGGGCAGGAAGAGTGATCCGGGGCGAAAGTTCCGGCACACCCGTACATCGCCACCATCTGCGACTTTCAGTCGGATAGTCAAGTCATGTCCAGTGCTGCTTTTCAGACGGCATTCCAGCAGTGCCTGAATCCTGAGTGTCGGGCCACCTTTGATGTGGGCCAGGTGCTCACGTCATGCCCGCACTGCGGATCACTGCTGGATATCAGCTATGACTGGAACAGGATACCGCTGCCGCGTCGACTGGCGGATTTTCAGCAGCGCTGGTCTTCTCGTCTGAATCCACTGGACCACAGCGGCGTCTGGCGATTCCGCGAGCTGCTGCGATTTGCGGCAGACGAACAGCTGGTGACCATCGGTGAAGGCCAGACGATACTGCAGCGGAATGACCGTCTGGCCGCAGCCTGCAGTCTGCAGTCTGGCGGTCTGTATTTGCAGTATGAGGGTCTGAATCCGTCGGGCAGTTTCAAGGACAACGGCATGACGGCCGCGTCCACTCATGCAAGGCTGGTGGGAGCGCAGATGACGGCCTGTGCATCCACCGGAAATACCAGTGCGTCACTGGCCATCTATGCCGGCGTAACCGGCCTGTTTCGCTGCATTGTCTTTGTCGGCAGCGGAAAAATTGCCTTTGGCAAGCTGTCTCAGGCGCTGGATTACGGGGCCACCACCATTCAGATTCGCGGCGACTTTGACGATGCCCTGGCGCGAGTGCGTCAGATCTGTGAGAAGCATCCGATCTACCTGTGCAACAGCGTCAATCCGTTTCGCCTGGAGGGGCAGAAAACGATCATGTATCGAGTCCTTGAGGGGCTGGGCTGGCAGGTGCCGGACTGGATCGTTGTGCCCGGCGGCAACCTGGGCAACAGCAGTGCCTTCGGCAAGGCCTTTCTTGAGCTGCGGCAGCTGGGACTGATCGATCGAGTGCCCCGCCTGGCTGTGATCAATTCGGCTGGTGCTGCCACGCTGGACGACTTCTGGAACACGCTGGGCCTGCGCTGGAATGGTGGACAGCCTGATGCCGGCGTCATTCGCAATCGCTTCGAGCGGATGGACCGCCAGGACGAACGCGCCGCGACACTGGCCAGTGCCATCGAAATCAATCGTCCCGTCAATCTGATCAAGGCACTGCGGGCTCTGGAAGTGTGCGACGGTGTTGTCCGCAGCGTATCGGATCAGGAGATTGTCGACTGCAGGGCTCGAATTGCCGCCACCGGATTCGGTTGTGAACCGGCCAGCGGGACGACGATCGCCGGAGTCCTGAGGCTGCGTGAAGAGGGGGTCATCGCCAGCGGCGATCGCGTCGTGTGCATCCTGACCGGGCACCAGCTGAAGGATCCGGATCTGACCATGGCCTATCACTCGGGGGATCCCGCACTGGCCGCGAAAAAACTGCATCCTGCCGGAGTGCTCAGCACGCCCTTCGCCAATCCTCCGGTTGTCGTCGATAACGATGAAGCTGCGATCGTGCAGGCCCTTGGGCTGGACCCTCGGTAATCACGACAGCCCGGTCAGTCGCTTCACCAGAATCGTGGCATAGCTGCCGCGCGGCAGGCTGAAGCTGAGTGTCAGGCATTGCCTGCCCGGGTACAGTTCGTCATTCGCCACGGCCCACGTCAGCTGCTGCGGGAAAATCAGACTGCTGCGGCCGCCGCGGGAAAAAAAACTGTCTCGAGGATACTTGACCCGGATCTGTCGCAGTTCGATCCCTTCAGCCTGCAGGATCTGCGACAGCAGCTCGCCGATCAGTCCGTCCGGATGATCAATGCGAGCACTGGGGAGGGGCAGCTGAGCGGTGACTGCGGCCAGTTGTTCAGCTGAGAGCGGAGTGGCAGGAAACATGGCTGCCCCGCTGAGCAGATCATAACTCACGAGATTTTCCGCGGGCAGCGTCGCCTGCAGATACCGACTGAGCAGTCGATTCCAGAGGGCACTTTGCCATGCCGACAGATACAGCCCCCGCAGGTCGATGCTGATGCGCGCCAGGGCTCCGCGGAAATCGGCCGGATGGCCGGCTTTCACCTTGTCTGACAGGTAGGTGATGATGGAACGCCGATGGGATCTCCCCAGGGCCTGCTGACATTCCGGCCAGCGTCCCCAGTGATCCCGCAGAATCTGTTTCTGCTGACGTTCAGCTGCCGGGTCATCGGGATGAGGATCGGCCAGTGCCAGCCACAGGGCCCGTTCCCAGTCACTCAGGCACCACGCCCGCGCAATCCATTCCCCGGAAACTCCCAGTGATCCAAATCTCTGATCATCAAAATAGTTCGGCAGACCGGACTGCTGCACCGTCACGCAGCCGGCTTCTGCCTGCTGAACCTCGGCAGGTGTCATGTCCCGCAGGACGAGCTGAAAATGATTGCCGTCGATCCCGGCTGCTGTAAATGGTGCGGCCACCTGGCCGAGGTACTGCACATGCAGGGATTTCTGCTGCAGCGACTGTCGCGGACCATTGTGAATCGTCAGGTACTGTGACGTCACGGCGTGCCGATCCTTGAGCCCGCCGTAACTGATGCGTTTGCGATGCACGTTCCAGCGGGTACAGACGGCCTGAATTGCTTCCGGAGTTCCGAGGGATGTCTTGGTCAGCCGGTAGAGAGCGAACGGCCCCGCGGCCGGTTGCACCGCTGTGAGTTCAGTGACCTGAAAATCTTCGGGCTGGCGACGCAGTTTCACGGTTTTCCTGTTCCGGCAGACTGCTGCTTCGGCGGAATGAAGCCCACACACAGTGCCACGGCCATGGAAACCCAGAACACCCAGAATTCCACGTGCCTGAAATTGTGGAAGTCGATGCGATGCGGATTGGCTTCCGTGTTGAAGCCCCAGTCGACCAGCAGCTTCAGGCCAATCACGATCACCAGCAGGTAGGCTGAAACTTCGAACCGCGGAAACTTTTCCAGCAGCCGAATGAACATGGCCGCAGCAACTCGCATCAGCATCAGCCCCACAACTCCCCCGGCGATCACCACCCACAGCTTGGGATGCGGCGTCGTGGCGCTGGGACCACCAGGATGTGATCCCACAAGCGCGATGGCTGCCAGAATCGAATCCACAGCGAAGGCAATGTCCGTCAGTTCGATGACCAGCACTGTCCACCAGAAGCTGCGGCCTGACAGGACTTCTTCGTCAACCGGAACAGGCAGTCGCTGCTCGAGCTCTTCGGCTTCCTGAGCCACAGTCAGGGCGGCGCCGGTTTCGGCAATTCGCAGTTCCGGTTCCCCTTCAGCAGACACCGTGACGACTTCTTCGCGATCTTCACGAGACTCGAAGAACAGGTGTTTGACGGCGATGTAGACGAGGTAGCCGCCGCCGAACAATTTGACGATGCGCCATTTCAGCAGATAACTGGCGGTGGCCACTGCCAAAATCCGAAACACAAAAGCGCCCACCAGGCCGTACGTCAGAGCGCGCTTCTGCAAAGGTTTCGGGACGCGTTTGGCCAGCAGTCCCAGCACCAGAGCATTGTCGATCGACAGCATGCCTTCGAGCAGTACCAGCAGGGCAATCACCACGAGGTCGTGGGTGTTGAACGTCTGGTCCCAGAAACCGAGAGAAATGTCGCTGGCTGCAAGCAGTGGCATAAACATGGCGTGGATCGACCGGGGATGTTACGGGGCGAGGAACGATCTGCGCGCCAGTTGGCGTCAGCGCAGACGGAAATATTCGCCAAGTGTAGAGCGGGCAGTGTCGCACTTCCAAACGCGGACCGCCTGGATCGGCGCCGATTTTTAAGAATGAACGAATGTTCGGATATCCCGCGAAAAAGCCGAGAGAGTTTGCGGGATTTCCCGCTGTTTTGCCGGGGGGGACCGGAATTGAGGGAATTCCCGATCCCGCCAATCGGTATGATTCGGCAATCGCTCAAAGACGTCTACAATCAAGCCACGACCGGGCCGCAGTCTAAGGCCGGTCGCCTTCCTGAATTTCCGGACCACGGGAGCTGAGCATGAGTCGATCGATCGGTAACTGCATTGCGGATTCACTGGACCTTTGTGTCGGTTATGCGGAACGTCTGTTGAAGGACGTCACTGCTGAGAACTTCGGGCGACTGGCCAGTCCGGGTGGAACACCGATTGACTCGAATCATCCGGCCTTCGTGCTCGGGCATCTGGCTCTGTACGCTCCCCGCATCCTCCGGGATCTCGGTGCCGAG
>Ga0209990_10001055_pt1 | contig 24572 bp, 25 predicted proteins | sample NOAtaG_6_FD_187304 | JGI IMG/M metagenome (GOLD analysis project Ga0209990, IMG submission 187304) | Freshwater lake microbial communities from Lake Erie, under a cyanobacterial bloom - NOAA_Erie_Diel5S_2200h metaG (SPAdes) (version 2) | ecosystem: Environmental > Aquatic > Freshwater > Lake ...
ATCGTTTTTGTTTTATAAATGAGCCAGTATAAATGTACAGGATGTACCTAAAAGTTTTTTATAAGTTTTTTTATTAAGTCAAGACTTAAAATTGAAACCTATTTGAAACCGACTGAAGCTTGCCATACAAAAGCGAGTAGCAAGAAAAATACAGGAATCACGGGAAGAACGTTTACCAGTGGATCGAAAATTCTATACGCTTCAGGTAAAGTTGCAATCAATAGACTAAGTGGCATTAAAAATAGACCTCCTTCAAGAGCTAAGATGAATTTTACCACGTCAAAGAAGACATTCTTTTTTCTGAAAATTTTTTATCAAAGGGTTTATAAAATAGGTTTATTTATGGCGATCGCAAAGACTGAAAATCTCAAAAAATTATTACAGGTTTGTAAGGCTATTGTCTTGACTCTCCTACTATGTATTTGTACCTTTGCCTTTAGTCCCGATGCATGGGCTGTGCAAATAAAGCTGACTAATGTTACTTACGAGCCATGTACTGGTGATGCCGGGAAAAACATGGTGCTAGGCGGCGGTGTGATGTCGGCAAAGTGCTACATGATCAAGGGAAATGCAACCAATCCTTCAGGCAAAGTTGTATACAATGCCGATATTTTTGGACGTATCTATGATGCTAACGGCAATGATGCTATGCCAGAAAGAGCAAGACTGGGTGCGGTCGAGGAGATTCCCGCAGGCAATAGCGATTTTCAAATTATGGTAGCGATTCCTGCTGAACAGCCTGAACCTTTAGAGCTTAAGCAATTTAAAGCTTCGGGATTTGCAGGCAAAGTTAGGCGGTAATCGCACTCGCGTTAAAATATAACAAATCCAGTCACATAGAAGCGGAGTTTTGCGCCACCTCTATATGACTATCAAAAAAAGTCTAAAGTTCTCTGAATTGACACAAAAAATATGACCGTTAAAGTTTTAATTCCCACGCCACTCCAACAATTGACCAACAATCAAGCTACTGTCGAGTGTACTGGTGATTCCGTTCAAGCAATTATTGATTCGCTCGAAACTAGTTGCCCAGGCATCAAAGCCCGCATTTGTGATGAAAAAGGTAATCTCCGTCGCTTTGTTAATTTTTATGTCAACAGCGAAGATATCCGCTTTCTTGATGGAGCCAATACTGCCCTCAATGATGGTGATGAAGTAAGCATCATTCCTGCGATCGCAGGAGGCTAGTCCCAACAAAAAGGGATGCAAAGCATCCCTTTTTGTTTTATGGATTGATTAAGGCGATCGCTATTTGCATTACCCAAATTAATGATTGCTTCTTGCTATCTGGCTCAATCTTGCCTTTGTCACCCCAATTTTGTAGCCATTTCCCCAAGCCTCCCATTGAGTCGCCCATCCATTGCCCGACTTGCGCAAAAATTTGCTGGGGACCAACCCCAGTCAATACCTGAATTGTGAAAATAACAGCAACTACTAAAAATGCTGTTTTAAAGCTAGCTTTAATTACGCTCAGCAACCACCACAACAGTAGTAAAGAGACTATTAATGCGCCGATTACTAAGGGCAAGTTCATAGAGTTTTTTCCCAATCTCATCTCAAGTTCAAAGATTTTATACCAATTGTCGATCAAACGAACCATAAGAATTTTTTTGAAAGTGTTGCTTCGCAACACTTTCAAAAAAATTCTTGATTTGGATTTGAGCGTAAAGCGCTGTAGAAATCAAACCTCGCAAAGTTTTTGGATTTTCACAACGACATCGCAATTTTGAAAATTGTATTATTGGATTTTGGCATAATCATGCCATTTTTTAAGGTTTACACATGTCACCAGACTTGCAACTATACCAAGCTAGGCTAGACATCTCTGCCTCAGAGTGCGATCGCCTATGGCAGTTTCTTTCAGAGGATGAGCGATCGCGTGCTGATCGATTCAAACGTGAATATCTTAAACGCAATTTTATCGCCGCAAGGGGCAACTTACGAGAGATTCTCGCGACAAGGCTAGGCTGCACACCAAAGAAAATAGAGTTTAGTTATCGTGATCATGGAAAGCCATACATTCATAACAACGAGTGTGTTTATTTTAATCTGTCGCATTCTCAAGATTTTGCCATCTATGCTGTGTGTAGCGATCTCGAAGTGGGAATAGATTTGGAATATGTCAATCCTCAATGCGATGTTGATGGTATTGCCAATCGTTATTTCTTACCTTCAGAGCAGAAAATTATTCAATGTTTAAGCGATCGAGATAAATATTTAGCTTTTTATCGGGCTTGGACTCTCAAGGAAGCCTATGGCAAAGCAACTGGAGAAGGTATTGCCAATATTCTTGACTATGTGGATGCATCCTCATTGCTAGAGATGCCCATGGGCGAGACTTTACAAATTAAAGATTGGACTCTAAAACTACTAGACTCAGAATTAGATATAGATTCAAACTATTCCGCTGCCTTGTGTATAAAATCTAATTCTCAATCGATGCCTCTACTTTGTCCAGTTCAGATCTAATGTCAGGGATTGGAAGAACAGGATGCCCGCCACACATTGCTCGCAGCTTATCAACAAACATTGAAGATTCAGCGAGCAATGTCATATTTTCATAAGCCGATTGATAGACTTCGGAATACTCTGTACTAGAAGCGGTGGGATAAACTTTTGCGGCGGCTGTCGTTCCCGAAGGTGTAGTTTGGCGACTAGGGTATCTTTGAGGTTTAGGTTGAGCAACGGGATTAACTTGAGTCACAGCTTGAGGAATCTTAGCAGTCCCAAGCATTGGACGACGAGGAAATGGAAGTGGTAAATTTGATTCGGCTACGGTTGCAAATGAAGGTATTTCGGCTATCTCAGATTCACGAGTAGAAGTACGAGGAGGAGTATAAAAAATTCTATCTTCATAGATTACAGCAACGTCACCGCACACTAATCTCTCAAATTCATGGTTATAACGGCAATTTGGCTCGCCTTTGCGTTCCCACAAATGCAAAATTTGATTTACGGAAACGGCTTTATATCTTCCTTGAAATAAAGATTCGATTACGGCTTGACGCACCCATTCAGGTTTGAAACTGCTCCATGCGCGAGTTAAATCTTTGATGGTATAACCACCAAGATCAAAACTGTAATGCTGCAAGAGGGAGATCGCAATTTCCATCGGGGCGACGTTGGCTGAAATTATGTATCCCTATATTACATTTAAAAGCGAGAAATGTGAAGATCTTCAGCCATCATAAATCTTGGATTTGTTTTGAAAACCATATTGCTGCTTCAGTATTAGTTTTTGTATCTAGTAATTCCATCGTTTTCTCCAATAAAGAGATCGCTAAATTTGGCAAGACTTGAGAAATCTCACACTCTTGATAAACACCTTCTTCATCTAATCGAAATGCAAATATTCGATAGGCTCTCACATCAATCACCCAATATTCAGATATTCCCAAATCGGCGTAGAGACGCTTTTTTTCATCTAAATCGATCGCCAAAGTCGTATCCGAAATTTCACCAACAAGAGCAGGCGATCTCCACTGCTCTAAATCAATAAATCTTGACTGTCCCGATTGCCACGCTGGCGCTTCATCACCAACATACAAAACAATATCGGGAGCTACAGCCCGATTGCCTTTTTTTTCTATCTGGCATCCACCAAAGGTACTTAATTTGAGGTCAGGAAATTTTGTTGCACATACAAGCAAAATCATTGCAAATAAATCACCAAATTTAGCGTGATTAATCCCTTCTGCGCCCATTTCCACCCACAAATGTTGATTATCAAAAAATAATTTACAGCGATCGCTTTTATAATCATCACGCAGTGCCACATAATCATCCCAAGTTGCTTGCTGCCACTGTTGTTTAGGTTTTATTGCCACAATCATTGTTTAGCCCTCACAATAATGTATAAAAATTGCAGCCTGTTAAGGTTTCATGTAGTACAAGAGATTTTTTGAAAGTGTTGCTTCGCAACACTTTCAAAAAATCTCTTGGGTTTTGAGAAAGCGCAAAGCGCTGTATGGAATTTGATTAAGCAAATAAAGTGGAGCTTTGAGCACCTTTATTTTATCAACGAAAAAACAGGCTAGTCAAAGATATGACTAGCCTGTTAATTTGCATAATTAACTCGCAAGATTTGATACCTTACTGCAAAACGAGTTTGACATTGGCATTGCTTAAACCAGGACGCTTCACTTCAGTCAAAGCCTTGTTCACAGCATATTTCTGATTGATCGAGTTGATCAATTCAGTCTGATTGTGCTTTTTAGCAACACCCCAAAGATCAGCAATTAGATCGAACGAGCCGTCGGCATTACGCGACCAGCCAAGATCATAATCACCTTCTAGAGTTGCCACGATGTCAGCACGAATACGTTGGCTGTTGTAGCCACGAACATCGGCTTCAGTGTTAACACTGATACCCAGATCGCGCAAAGACGACTTGAGGACTTCGGCATCAGTAATTTTTGTGCGAAGAGTGCTGAAATGAGACATAATAGTTTTGCTCCTGTGAATAATTGTGAACGCAATTGTTAACTAGAACGTGAGACAGAAGAGTACTGGTGGTTCTTACTCCTATGTTAGCTGCTAGCCTAAAGATTTTTTAATAAGATATCTTTAGAATCTAGCCTTAAATCTGCTGTCTGCAAAAACAGCAGAATAAGCTTTTCAAAACTCCATACGCTGATATTCAGCGACTGAAGTAGCGGCGGGTCTAGCCCGCATTCTTGCCCAGTCACGCAAAGCAGCAACCTGCTCAGTCATCGTGCGTGAGAGGGGAGTTGTTGATTTCACGGCAGATATGATATCTAGCTGCGTAAACTCCCGATCTTGGGCAAAAGCTTCATACATGGCGGCTATTACCGCCTGCTCGATTTCCGCCCCCGAAAAACCATCACTTACTTTTGATAGTTGTTCAAAATCGAATCTTTCTAATTTTTTAACATCTGGACGACGCTTACACAGATGGATTTTAAAGATATCTCTACGTTCTTCACCGTTAGGCAAATCAACAAAGAAAAGCTCGTCAAAACGCCCCTTGCGGAGAAATTCCCCAGGCAACTTTTCGATACGGTTGGCTGTTGCCATCACGAATACAGGCGATTTCTTCTCCTGCATCCATGTGAGGAATGTCCCGAAGATGCGAGATGATGTGCCACCATCGGAATCAGCAGAACCCGCACCACCAGCAAAAGCCTTGTCAAGCTCATCGATAAATAGGATCATCGGTGAAATTGATTCGGCAACCTTGAGAGCATTTCTCAAATTTGCTTCCGACTTTCCAACGGTTGAACCATCATAAACCCGACCCATATCCAGTCGAATCAATGGCAATGACCAGAGCCTAGCAGTGGTCTTAGCTATTAGAGATTTTCCACAACCAGGAACACCAAGAATTAGCATCCCTTTAGGTTGAGGTAATCCATAATTTCTTGCTCTCTGACTAAAAGCATTTGATCTCTGTTGCAACCAATGCTTTAGCTCTTCGAGCCCCCCTACAGCATCTAAGTCTTCTTCATCTTCGATGTATTCAAGAATTCCGTTACGCCGAATTAATTGCTGCTTTTCCGAAAGAACGATATCAACTTCTTCTTCGGTCAGCTTGCCATTGGTAACTTGCGCTTTACGATAAACTTTTTCGGCTTCGTCTTGAGTTAACCCTAAGGTCGCTCTAACTAGTTTTTCGCGGGTTTCGGCTGACACTTTTTTAGTGCGAACCTGTCCAAGTTGTTGGTCTAGAACCTCTTCGATCGCCTTCATATCTGGCAAAGGGAAATCGAGTACGACGATTTCTTTTTCTAACTCTACGGGGATTACTTGGATAGGTGACATCAAAATAATTGTTTTCTGAGTACCTTTGAAATTGGCAACCGCATCTCGTAAACAACGGACAATAACTGGATGATCAAAGAAAGGATGTGCATCTTTGAATATATATATAGCGGGATCTTTCGGATCAGCACGAATAACCCATTTTAGAGCTGCTTCCGCCGATTCTGTATTGTGTTGGGCTGCTCCAGTAGTTTGACCATACTCAACTATTCCATGGGTCACAGTCCAAGTGAACATGCGTCGAACTGGCTTGAGTTGAGAAATGGTTGCGATCGCCCTTTCTGCTCTTTCTTCCTCAGGGGTATTGAGGTAGATCAAGGGATATTGGGCTTGAATTAAAATGCTAAGTTGCTCTTGCATATAGTAATACCGAGGTTTATGCCTCTGTCCTCACCTTGTCTACAGAAAAAGTGTTTAGAAAGTGCTGTTGAGTTAATCTAACTTATTGAAACTAGCTCCTCGTCTGGACTATCGACTTTGCCAACAGTAACAGGTAATGACTGAGTTCGATTGCCCCCAATCGCTAGTAGTTCACCTTCACGGATCACAATTGTTTGCGAACAGCTCGGACAGTTGTATGTTTGATGGGTATGACCAATACCTGAAGATTCAACTATGTCAGCATGGGCTAAGTAAAAGCTAATAGCTTTGTCAGCCAAGTCTGACATCGAATCACCATCAATAGCAGAGCGAATCTTAAGCTGTTGATGGAGCCTTTCGGGGAGATAAAAAGTTACCTTTTGCTTGTCTTGCATAATGGTTAAGAGCAGTGAATACCCAGGTATGTGACTAAGTTACATGGAGAATCTTAAGCTGTCAAGGTGCTATGCTGCCATGACAGCAATAAATTAATATTTCTTTACATAATATCTATGGCTGACATCAAATATCTCCTCCAAAAAGTCAATGGCGGCGAATCGCGTTGCCATTGACTTTTTGGAGGTGTAGGAACAAAACTAAGAAATATTTGGTCATGATGTCTAAACAAATATAGAATCCCAAACAATGCATCAAAGCTAATGCATCTCACATGGAGTCAGGTATGAATATTTCTAAAATCAGTCATTCTAATGTGCTTAAACTTAGTTGGGGAACCTTTACGACTATTGTGGCTTTAGCGATCGCTGCTCCTAGTTTTGCTCAAAGTGCAGTTTCATTGGGGAGGAATTTTCGCCCAGATCCAGCTGCTTTAGATGGATCTGGAGGCGGTAGTATCAGTATTGCAAGTATTGCGGGGATTGCCGATAATTGTCGTGGGTTTGCTAATGCTGAGCCAAATCATACAATTACTTTGACTGAGACTTTCCCTGTAATGGATCTTTTGGTTTATTCCAGTAACATTAATGATGATCCGACCATGTTAATTAAAGGCCCAAATGGCTTCATCGTCTGTGCTGACAATGAGTCAAGTGGTCGTAATCCACAATTCACTAGCCGAATGAATAAGGGATCTTACCAAGTTTGGGTTGGTTCCAAAAATGTGAATCAAGCTTTTAGCTACAAGCTGTCTTTGAGTGAAATACGTCAAAAATGAAACTCTTGAAACTGTCGATCGCTTTAACAGGGTTAGCTCTAGCCCCGTTATTAATATCAGTTGCTCCAGCGATGAGCCAAGAAGCAATAAAGCCAATCTCTCCCAAATTTACACCTGATCCTCTAGTCTACCTTGGGCAAGCGGGTGGAGATATTCCTTTGGCATCTATTGCTACTAGTAAAGCTAATGGACAATGCCAAGGATTAACGCAGCAATCTCCAAACTATAGTTTGACAGTGCAAAGGGATTTTGGCTTTTTAGCTCTGAAGATTTCAAGCGATCAGAATTTATCTTTACTTGTTAAGGGTCCCGATGGGATTTATTGTCGCAGTGGTAAAAGTCCTGAACTTTCAGGCGCTTGGGTTGCGGGGAGCTATGAGATCTGGATCAGTACACCTGATGGTGATCGCGCATCTTATCGTCTAACAATTAGTGAGACTAGCCAATAAAATAACGCTAGAAACTATAAAAGGTTGACCTCGCTACGCGAGATCAACTAAATAACGAAAAAGAGCGCGAAGCGCTCTTTTTCGTTATTTGGAAATATTCCAGTAGGGAAGTTGTTGGTTTGGTTCGATTTTGGCTCCCTGTAACCCTTTTTGAGCAAAGGCATATTCTTTATTTTGCCAGAGCGGAATAAATGGCACATCCTCAGCTAGAAGTTCTTGAATCTTTTGAAGTATTTGCGATCGCTTAGCTACGTCACGCTCTTTACGCTGCTTCGCGATTAAATCATTCATCTCTGGGCTGTTATAAAATGATCCTTGGAACTGGCTACTACCCTTTGTGCAGCGATCGCCTTTTACTTCTTCACATTCCAAAAAAGGCTTGATGTAGTTATCGGGGTCGAGAATGTCTGGAACCCAATCAAGTAGATAGGCTGGGTATACACCTTTATCGATAAAAGCAAACCCGACTGTATTTTCTACGCGCTCAGTTTTGATCTGCAAAATTTTGCCGACGTTTTTTTGGATTGAGGCACGTAGAGTGCTGGCAATGAGATCACCGTTACCACCATATTTAGGGGAATACCAAATTGTAATTTGAGCAGGTTTGTCGTCGGAATATCCTGCTGACTCCAGCAATTGCCGAGCCAGTTTGCCGTTGCCATCACCATATTTTTGCTCGAATACTGGTTTAGATTCGGCAAAAGCGCTAGGGATTAAGCTATATAGGGGTGCACGTTGGTTAAAAAATATACGCGATTCCAATAGTGGTCTATCAATTGCGGCTGCTAAAGCTTGCCGCACACGCACGTCATTCAGTGGTTCTTGCTGCGTATTTAGCACCATATAGAGTATGGTTGTACCTTGACCAGATGCGATCGTCCAACCATTTTGTTTTGCATTGGTCTCTACGTTTTTGACTTGGGTTGGCGTGAGCGTCTGAAAAGCTATATCAACTGCACCAGTTTTAAATGCATTTAGCAAGTTGGAATTAGAAGAGAAAAACTGAATATCAATCCCTTTATTGACAGGCTTTTTACCCCAATAATCAGGAAATGTATCTAATCGTAAGTAGCTACCTTCGACAAATTGTGTAACTTGATAGGGACCAGTGCCAATTAATTTGTCGGGCAAGAATAATAGCTTGCCTGTCTTTTCATCTTTAATGTGTTTATAAACCTGCGGCGATATTGCGGCTGCTCCAGTAAATGCCAGAAACTTGGGAAAAAATTGCAAAGGTTGTTTAAGCTTAAAAATCAGTTCAGTTTCACTTGGTACAGAAATAGCTTCGATCACATCGGTTAGGATATATGCTGGTGCTCCCTTAGAATTCATGAAGCGGTCTAAGGCAAATTTCATTGTATAGGCATTGAAATTTGTGCGATCGTGAAATTTGATCCCTGTTCGCACTGGCACTGTATAGATTAAGCCATCTTCACTAACTTTGGGCATATCCGCCGCTAGTTGAGGAATTATTTCGTTGGAGCCTTCTTTATATGTGTAAAGACGTTCGAGTGTGTTGTAAAAAATATTGCTGATAAAAAATTCGTTGGCATCGGCAGGATCGAGAGTGCGGATTTTACTGGTTGTGCCCAAAACGATTCGCTCATCAGTGCGATCGCTAATCCCCAGTTTCCCGTTATTGATGATTTTGCCATTTGTACAGGCAAATAATGTGGTTATTGTGATGATGGCGATCGCAAACCAAGCCAAAAAGCGACGCAGCAAATATCTCATTGATCTATTTATTGATTTATTAGCCGAAAACATAACTGGATTTCTTACTGCTAAATCTTCTCACAATGTCGGATCGATGTAATGATTGAATTAAGAAAGTCACTTGGGTAAAATGCCTTATTAGACCCATTAGGTCTTATTAACTCATAGGTCTACGTATATTATATCAATCTGCATATAAGCTAAAATTCATCAATATAAATTGCTTGTCTCTAAAGAAAGTTATTGATATGAAAAAATATAGTTTGGCATTAGTTACTTGCATTTGTCTTTTTACATATCCTGCGATCACCTACGCCGAACAAGATGTACCTGCACCAATCACGGTTACCGCAAAATCCAAGAAGCAATTAGCTAGAGAACTTCTCGTGGAACTAGATATTGGCAAACAATATGACTTGTTTTTTTGGAATAGTGTTGATATTGGCGTTCATCGAGGGTCGAAAAAAGAATTTAAGATTTGGCTCCAGCAGACTATGGCTCGGCTTGCAGGATGGAAATATGTTGAGTCTCAGTATGTGACAAGCTTTGCGACCGCCTTTTCAGAAGAGGAACTACAGGAGCTTTTAGTTCTCGCAAAGAAACCATTGATGAAAAAGTTATTGCGATCGCAAATCCAAGCGTATGAAGATACTGGTGAGAAAAGAGCTGGATTGCTTTGGAAATTCTGGGAAGATTACAATGATGGCAATGTCGGTACACATCTCAATTTTTTGAATTAGTTGTGTAAAATTTATGTCTCTAGTAACTGAACATGCCTCAAATACTAATATCTTGGGTGGCTGTCATTGTGGGGCTATTCGCTTTCGAGTGAAAGTGAGAAAATATGAAGCGATCGCTTGCAATTGCTCTATTTGTCAAAAGAAGGGGATTTTGCATTTGATTGTCCCTCCTGAAGATTTTGAGCTATTGAAAGGTGAAGATAATCTATCAACTTACACTTTTAATACGGGTATCGCCAAGCATCATTTTTGTAAAACCTGTGGGATTCATCCTTTTTATCGTCCGCGATCGCATCCTGATGACTACGATGTCAATGTTCGTTGCCTTGATGGTGATGCAATAGAACGATTTACGATTACGTCTTTTGATGGCAAACATTGGGAAGATAATATTCAGCAAATCACCGATCAAAAAAAATCACAAGAATAGGTGGCGCGTTGCGCCGCCTGTTCTTGTAATAAAAAAGAAGCCGCGCAATGCGCGGCTTCTTTTTTGAGATTAGCTACAAGCTACAGGTGCACCAATTTCTTTAGGAGTTGCAAAAGAAGTACCGCAACTGCAAGACTTGCTGGCATTAGGGTTACGGAATCGGAATCCACCACCCATGAGATCCTCGGTGTAGTCGAGTTCTAGACCTTGTAGCTGAGGTAAGTTGCTATTGTTAATAACGATTTGTACACCGTTATATTCATACTGATTATCATCAGATTCAAGTTGATCGACAAAGTCCATCAAATAAGACAAACCAGAACAACCTCCTTGCTTAATACCTAAACGCAAAGGCGCAGAAGTGGCGCGTTGACTTTGGAGATTTCTTACGCGAGCGATCGCTGCGTCAGTCAGTGTAATCATGCGAAATTTTCCTATATACGAATCATGCTAAGAGCAATATTAGTCTTCTAGTAAGACAAGCGCAATACTAGCTAGAGAAACATTGGTGTAGCCAGCCACTTTGACGGCTTTATAAAACGGTTTGGTCAGAAAGCATTTATGTACGCCGAAAAGACGTACACCTTGATCTAGAAGCAATCCAGTTTTGAAATGAAAATTGCGATGTAGTTTTACAGCCTTAGCTAGGTTAGATTTTGTTTTACAGCAGACCATGATTTTTCTTTCGATAATTCAACAACTTACCCTATGTTATCTCAAGCATGAATGAGTTGTGAGGATACGCGACACACCCTCACGCTCCTTTTATCGCACAAATGTATAAAAATAGGAGGTGTGGCGCAAAGCACCACATCTCCTATTTTCATACGTACTTGCTAATTTTTATGCAATTTGCCGATCGCCTCCAGCCACTACAGTCCAATGTATTTGCCGATATGGACATAGCTAAAAGTCAGGTCAAAGCATCTGGCATGGCGGTAATTGACCTATCGCTTGGTTCATCTGATTTACCAACTGATGCATTTATTCTAGAAGCGATCGCTGAGGCTCTCAAAGATACTAGTACTCACGGCTATTCTCTATTTGGGAGCACTATGGACTTTCGGAAAGCCGTAGCAGCATGGATACAGCACCGATTTGATATACAAGTTGATCCAGAAACAGAAGTATTACCGCTAATTGGCTCACAGGAAGGGACAGCCCATTTACCGCTTGCTTTGCTCAATCCCAATGATTTTGCTCTCTTACAAGATCCTGGATATCCATCACACTATGGCGGTATTCATTTGGCTGGAGGGCAAGTATATGGAATGCCTCTATTGGCAGAAAATGACTTTTTACCAGTCTTTGCCGATATTCCTGAGACAGTGTTGGCACAATCAAAAATGATGGTGTTGAGCTATCCTCACAATCCCACTACAGCAACAGCAACGTTAGAATTTTTTCAATCTGCTGTCAAGTTTTGTCAACAGCATAATCTCGTATTAGTTCATGACTTCCCATATCTCGACTTAGTATTTGATGGATCAACGCCACCTTCGGTTTTGCAAGCTGATCGCGATCGCAGTGTCAGTATCGAATTTTTTACCATGTCTAAGTCCTACAATATGGGAGGTTTTCGGGTTGGATTTGCCGTTGGCAATCGCGAACTAATTAAGGCTTTACGCCAAATTAAAGCCGCTGTAGACTTCAATCAATACCAAGGGATCATGCGCGGTGCAATCAAAGCTTTAACAGGCGATCGCACACCGATTGATCGAGTAGTTGCCACTTTTCAGGAGCGCCGAGATGTAATGATCAAGTCACTTCAAGCGATAGACTGGGAAATCTCCATTCCTAGTGCCACAATGTATCTCTGGGCGAAGTTGCCTGATCGCTATGCCCATAATTCAGTTGGATTTTGTCTGGATTTGATTAAATCGACAGGTATTGCCCTAGCTCCTGGGGCAGGATTTGGCAAACATGGCGAAGGCTATGTAAGGTTTGCGCTGGTACATCCACCCGAAGTTTTACAAGAAGCTGCCACAAAAATCGGTGCTTTTCTGCATAATTAAAAAAACATACTTAAAATCTGAGCCGGCTTCTAAGTAGGCAGTTCAGATTTTAGAGCTTTATCAACTCTACTTTTGTTGGCTTTGTTTGTTAAAATTACTTTAAACTTTGTCTGCGAAGAAATAATTAAAGCCTGCGAGAGTCTAGAATAGAACGCTTACAGCTACAGGTTTAAGATTTGCTGATAAAAATCGTTATTTGTTGAAATCATTTTTATGCTGTTGTTAAGCTATTGTTTGCAACAACACAGATGTATCCAACCAAGTTGCGATCTGAATTTTAGAAAGCGCCTAATGGTGCGAGCCCGAACATAATGCTGAGGATTGATTCATGGCTTCCAATAAAAACATCCCACAAAAAGGCCAAGGCGCTAACGAACCAGATAAGAGACAATCAGTACAGTCTGATGCTGCTGATGTTGATTGGATGATTATGTCAGATATTAGTACGCGAATTGGCGGATCTCCAGCAATCAAACCAAGCGCGAATCAATCTCCAGCAAAATCGCCTTCGCAAATATCTATTAACCAAGATGTCACCGATGATCTTGAAGATTTAGAATTTTTGCGATCAATAGGTTTCGATGATGCAATTGAGAGTCCATCTTCTTTAAGGCGTGAAGCAAATATATCAGGTAATAATGAGGTTAACAATATTGACTGGTTAATTGTGACCGATCTCAATGTCCGAAAGGAAAATGCAGAGAGTAAAGCACAATCCAATCCTTCATATCAAGATATAGGTCAATCTCAGACCACACTTCAGACACAAACAGATAATATTACGGATAGTCTAGATGAAGATCTTGGCTTGAATTTAGATGGATTCGACTTTTTAGAGAATTCTGATTTTCCTGATCTAGATTCTCTAAGCTTGGGTACTTCAGCCTCAATAAGTACTGATGATTTGCAAAATGAGATCGATAATACCGAAGGTAAGATCCGAGGACTAGCAGAATTGCTAGATGATAACGATGACTCCAGTTTCGATTTAGTTGCTAATGAACAAAATGATGATTGGGATAGTATTTCAGGGATCTTTGAAAACGATTTTGATCAGTTATCTAGCGAACCAAATCTAGGTGCTGCCGATGAATCTCCTGAAATTCCATCTCAAGTTTCAGAAGTTTTTGGAGCTAGTGAAGATGCTTCAGGGAATATAGATTTAGGTTCTAATTTGTTTTCTGAGGATAATGCTTCAGGAGATTTATTAGTCGGTGATTTGGATTTATCAGATCAGATTCAAGATGATCTGATAGTTGAAGATCTTGAAAGTAGGAATGGCTCTCAAGATCTTCAACTATCAGATCTGCTAAGTGGACAAGATCAAGATCTATCTTTTGATGAATTTGAAGTTGTTAGTCTGGAAGCAAAATCTAGCAATAAACTAGGTGATGACTTTGGCACATTACAGTCTCTTGGATTTGATGAATTTGGAACTAGCAGTCCCGAAGCAGAAGTTGATAATAAACTAGATGATAACTTTGGCGCGGCCCCTTCTCTCGAATCATTTGCTCCAAGTGTGGCTGAAGATGAGTTTTGGTCGAATACTGCGTCAAATTTTGAGGCTGAAGCTGCCCTTGATGATTCAGTTGCAAATACATTCACTAATGATTGGGGAGTGATTGCCGAAAATGCGATCGATGATGCCGTTTGGGATACTACGCCTAGCATAGCTAATGATCTGGTATCATCTACATCTATTAACAATGCCTTTGGTATAACTGATGACTGGGAAATCCAGCCAAAGATAGGCAAATCTGAAGCAGAAGACAATATTGATTTTGAGCTTCCAAATCTAAATTCTTTTGAAGTGTTTGATGTGTCTTGGGATACTACTCCTAGCATAGCTACTGATCGAGGATCATCCACATCTATTGATAACGCTTTTGGGACTTCAAACGCTTGGGAGAGCTTGCCAACGATAGATCAACCTGAATTAGAAGAACATGAAGAACATATTGACTTAAATCTTCCTCTTATAGATTCTCTAGCTCCTTCTGAAGTAGAAGAATATGTTGATTTTGAGTTGGCTAATGTAGATTTTAGCTTAGAGTCTATTGAGTCAGAGTTTGAGTCAAAATATGGTCTACAGCTTGAGCCAGTTTTTGAACAGTCTTTTGATCAGATAGATAATGAGCTAGAAGCTGAAATTGAATACAATGAAAATTGGGGTGTGAAGCTTGATGATGCTAATGAAATCAGTACTGAGAATATTGGATATGAGACAAGTTTGTATTCATCGAGAGAAGATGACATAAGTATCACTGATTCTGGTGAAGAAGCTGATTGGAGCAAAGATCTGGAAACTGAGATTGAGGTTTCTAGTGAAGAAGCGGATTGGAGCGCAAGTCTAGAAGCTGAAATTAGTAATGGTAACGATGTCAATTGGGATGCAGCTTTAGTTGAGTCAGAAGATTATTTAACATCCACAGAAGAATCTTCTGAAATTTTTAATGATAACTTGCTAGGTTTAGTTAATAGCACAGCAGAGCAGTCTATCAGCGAAGACTTTAACTTTGCTGAGAATCTTGAAGTCAACGATTGGGCGATCGCAGATCACGCCAATAATTTGGATGAAAGCTATAGTGAATCTGAATCTGTTAATTTAGGGATTCCGGAAATACTTGGTGATTTTAGTGATATATCGGAAAATGTAGATATACCTGAACAATTTACCGATCAGAAACAATTTGCTGATTTCAATGAATTTATTGATCCATCGCTGAATGATATAGAAGCAAGATTAGAAGATGGTGGATTTGACTTTTCTGGAACCTCTATATTGGCATCTTCAGAATGGGAAAATCTCAGTGAACCTATTGCTGCGAGCATTACAGAATCTAACGCTAGTTATGCTGATAGCTTTGCTGTGGAGCAATTTACAGACTCAAGTTTGATTAACAACTTTGCTAGTACCGATAGTGTAGCTTCTGATTCTGATTTAGCTGCTTATTATGTTAATTATGCTGATGGTTTTGCTGCTGACTCAGGGCTAACTGATAATTATGCTGATAGTTTTAGCAATGATATAGCCCCAACAGTCAAAGCCAACCTAGGAAGATCTAATTCGGAGCCCAGCATAACTGAAGCAAATGCTTTATCCAGTCAAGATGATAATAATCTTGGAAGTATGCTAGATGAAGATTTTGATCTAGCCGCTTTTGATGAAGATAGTTTGTTGGATATCTCTAATCCCGACTTTAACTTTAGTAATACTCCTACAACACTCACTCCAGTCCGTTCTACTCCTGACGCATTTTTAGATGACTCAATCACTTCAGGATATACCCATCAACAGTCTTCAATCAATTCTATAGATAGTTTTGCAGACAATCTCGTTTCACAAGCCGATCCCTTTGAAGAGGCTTTGGTAAATGATTTACTTAACGAAAACTATGAAGAAGTAAATTTTGAGGAAGAAGCTTTAGCCCGTGATTTGCTTATTAATAGTCTTGTTTCAGATTCAGATGGTTTTGTGCCAGCAAAAGAATCTCCAACTATGCCAACTCCTATGCCAACTCCAAACTCAAATATAGCAGCGTCTACAAAGTTCGATCTAGGAGCAGATCGTGACTTTTTAGATGACTTTGATTTTGATCTAGAAAGTATCGATCCACTTGATGACGACGGATTTAACGATGCATTTGCCTCCGCCCAAATATCTACTGGGCTAACTCCACCAGCGCCATCGATTGCACCTATACCTGCAAGTCTTCCTCCCCTAACTAAACAAGAACCAACTTCTCCATCTATTAATTTACCGCCACCACTACCATTCTTGCCACCATTACCTCCAAAGCGTAACCCTACTCAAGGTAGTACAACTCCTCCAGTACCAGCATATCCTGCTGTAAATACTGGCGGTCGACCGCTACCCCAAAATAGAATGGGTATAAGAAGTGAAGAAGACGATTTTGATCGATTTCATGATCAACCAGATAAACATAGAAATCGCAACAAACCTATCGGCTCAATTGATGAAGGCTGGTCAGATTTATTAGATGCTGATACCGTACTTTCTGGAGGAAGATCTTCATCTGAACCTTCCTATACTGATATGAGCAGTAATCATCATAGTGCAGGTAAATCTTCGGGAAGAGATTCGCAAGGTGGAGAAAGGGAAGCTCACAATTCTTCTTCGAGTAATTCTGGACGCAAAGAAACTGGGTTGCCAGATTGTAGTGATTTTGGCTTAGAAGTTTATGCTGACAATACAGACTGGTCAGGGCTTTTGGATAGTGGTGATTTATCTGATAGTATCACCACTATTAGTCCTCAAAGTACACAGTCCCCTTCTCAAATTAGAACTAAACAAGCAAGAATGAGTGCGCCTCCAGATCAAATTGATTTTAATCGGTTTACTGAAGATAACTATGATGCATATAGTGGCTATGAACAGACAGCCCCTCCGTCTGCCAAAACTTTTAGTAAGCAAAAATTAACTATACCTAGCGTTAGTTTGGAGTCGCTATGGCAAAATTATCTTAAAATTCCTGCGATCGGATTGGGTGTGATCGGTGGAGCTTTTCTACTCTATACATTTCTCAATAGACCGATTTTTGATTTGGGTCTGAGGTGGGGGCTGTTTAAAGATGCTAGTGGAAGAGACTTTACAAATGCAGATTTCAGAGGAGTCAATCTGGATAAAGTGGACTTCAGCAAAGCTACTCTTACAGGTGCAAAGATGCAAGACGCTAGCCTTGTTGGGGCAAGCTTTCAAGGGGCAAACCTTGATGGAGTAAACTTTGCTAAAGCAAATCTCAATAGAGCTAGATTGATTCAAGCTAGTGTAATTTGGGCAGAGTTTGGCAGTGCTCAAATGAATCTTGTCGATTTGGCGGGTTCAGATTTGACTCGTTCTAATTTTGTTGGTGCTAAGATGGAAGGAGCTAATCTAAAAGATTCTAAAATAGGCGCTCAAGGAACTGAGAAGGCAACAAAATTTAGTCCAACCACTTTGCTCGCTTGGCAAATAGTTAATGAACCTCGCGAAGGAAGAAATTTGGCTGGACAAAATCTATCAGGTTTAAATTTAAGCTTTACCAGCCTAAAACGCGCCAATCTAACTAATGTTAAGCTCAATTTTACTGACATGACAAATACAGATCTTAGTGGCGCAAATCTCTCTGGTGGTGAGATAAATGGGGCTAACTGGAGTGGGGCAAAGCTAAATGGTATTAACATTAATGGTGTTCGGTTCGATAAAACTAAACTACCTAAGACAGATGAGAAAACAATCTGTCCGAATAGTAAGAAGGGTCCTTGTAAGTTCTAAACAATGAGTCTATTTCACCTATGCCCTACGTTGTAATTTATGACGGTAATTGTAATCTCTGTGCAAACTTTGTCAGCATCTTAGAGAAGTTCGATCGCGGTCGTCAGTTTTGCTATATCCCGATGCAAGATGATCAGACATTGCGGCAATTTAATGTCACACCTGAAGATTGTGAAATGGGCATGATTTTAGTCGATCGCACTGATCCTACGCAAAGATGGCAGGGTAGCGATGCGGCGGAAGAAATTACGCGATTATTGCCAATGGGTAAAGTTTTAATTGCTGCTTATCGGGCGATCGCGCCAGTTAAAGCTCTTGGTGACTCAACCTATATCCAGGTTCGAGACAATCGTTATAAATTGTTTGGAAAACGCGATCGCACGTATCACACTGCTTATCCTGTTGGCTGTGCTGCGATCGTCAAGAAGTGACCCAAAAAATGTAGGGGCAATTCATGAATTGCCCCTACATTTTTTGTTTTTTAATTTTTTTTACCCCAAAAAAGAGTAGGTCTAAAAAGGGAAGGATTTATATGGGTAAGGATAGGCGGTGCTTTACGCCGCCTATCCTACTATCCAAAAAAGGATGTCGGTCCTTTGCGCCGACATCCTTTTTTGGGGATTCTAAGCGATATAATTATTTTTGGAAAGTTACAGGGCAAAATCTGTGTATAAAGTCTCCTCCGCACAAAATCAATACAATACCTATACCTTGTCTGATGACAGTACAGGTTCTCAGATAGAAGTTGTTCCAGAACGTGGTGGCATTGTCACTAGCTGGCGTATTAATGGTCAAGAGGTCTTCTATCTTGACGCTGAACGCTTTACGCATCCAGATCTGAGTGTTAGAGGTGGCAATCCGATTCTATTCCCTCTCTGTGGCAATTTGCCTAATGACACTTACAATGTTGACGGAACTGATTACAAAATCAAACAGCATGGCTTTGCCCGTGAGTTACCTTGGACAGCTACAGCGCAGAGTACTAGTGACGGTGCAAGTGTTACGGTTGAGTTAAGCAGTAACGAACAAACCAAACTTGTTTATCCCTTTGACTTCCATTTAGCTTTTACCTATGTATTGCGCGGTAACACTTTAGAAGTTCGTCAGGAATACAAAAACCTTTCCTCTACGCCAATGCCTTTCTCCTCAGGGTTTCATCCTTACTTCCTCTGCGGTGACAAAAGTAAAATCGAGGTAGATATTCCTTCAGTTGGCTATCAAGATAATCGTACTAAAGAGAATTTCGCTTTTGACGGGAAGTTTAACTTCGAGCAAGATGAGATTGACTCGGTATTTGGTAAGCTTTCCAGTCGTTCAACCTCAGTGACTGACAACGATCGCAAACTGAAGATTGCGATCAATTACGATGATTTTTATACTTATCTTGTATTTTGGACTGTTAAGAGCAAAGACTTCTATTGTCTCGAGCCTTGGAGCGCAACTCGTAATTCTCTAAACACGAAAGAGTATCTAACCGTGCTTGAGCCCAATGCTAGTTGTACTGCCGTGATGCAGATCACTGCAAACTTCTTTTAAACAAAAAACAAAGGTGGTGCGAAGCACCACCTTTGTTTTTTAGCTTTGAGTTATTTGCTCATCTGTGGAAAAGTCAATATCGGCTTGCTGACGATTAGAAGGAAGATAGTCTTGTTCAAAAGATGTTCTCAAACCAGATAATAGATCGTATTGGGGATTCCAGTTTAAATCTTGCTGGGCTTTGTTTACTGAAGCAAAGAAGTGTTGTAAGCGAAATGGGAATGCTTTCTTTTTACCAAAGTCATAATCTTTGGGATTGTAATAGACAAAGTTGAGTTGACTAGGATCTTTGCCTGCCGCGATCGCACATTGTTGTGCTAGACCGATAAATGTGACATAGCGCGTATCAGAAACATTGTAAATTTCGCCGATCGCTTTTTGATTGCCTAAGATGGCTGCCATTGCGGCAGCAAGATCATCAACATGACCAAGTTGGGTAATAAACTTGCCATTGCCAGGGAGCGGGATTGGGCGATCGCGGACAATGCGATCAAAGAACCATGCTTCTACATCATTATAGTTTCGTGGTCCATAAATATAAGTGGGACGAATAGAACTGTAAGGCAATCCAGATTCAGCGCGGACTTGCTGCAAATAGGCTTCGGTGTCCAGCTTGCCTTTGTGTCGGCTTTTCTGATCAGTGGCATCGGATTCGTGGTAGGGCAGAATATCGCTATTGAGATACACTCCTGCGGAACTCATGTATACAAAATGCTGAATGCGATCGCGAAAAATTTCGACTAGTGGCTGAGTATCACTGAGTTCGCGACCGTTATTATCAAAAATCGCATCAAAGGATTCGCCACTAAGTTTATCTTGCAATTGCTGTGAATCAGTGCGATCGCCAATAATTGTGCGAAGTCCTGCTACGGGTGATGGCTTTTTACCCCGATTAAATAAAGTTACTTCATGTCCCTGTGACACCAACAATTTGACTAGCGGCACACCAATAAATCTTGTGCCACCCATTACTAAAATTTTCATTTTTTAATTGATTTTAATTACATTTGCCAATCCCAAAATCTGTACCGCCCGCTAGGCGGGCGGTACAGATTTTGTTTTTGTTAATCTCAGAATATATCGTTTTGCGCTGTAGATTCCGCGATGACGATAGTATTAAATGGTCTATTTGTATTGCCAATCTGAGCAAGTAATTTGAATTATGCGGCGACTGATCGGAATTTTTGTCATTGGACTGTTGAGCTTTGTCTTTGCGATCGCTGTGGGCGCACAAAATTTTGTGCCACCTACGCAACTGCATCTTACCTATCCGCCCTTGCAACATACCACCACCAGCGATCGCCTATTTTTTATTGGTACTGCGCCTAAAGATGGCAATGTCAGTATTAATGGCAAAGCTATATCGCGTACTGATAAAGGACATTTTGCTCCAAGCTTGCCGCTTCAGTTGGGTGAAAATAGTTTTGCGATCAAGTACGTTGATAGTACAGGAGATCGCAAGAGTGAGCGTCAGATTAATGTCAAAGTCTTGAGAGAGTCACGCATTACCCTGCCTCCAAAAGATTTTGGATTTGTCAAAGAGTCACTATTGCCAACTGTGGATACGGCGCGACAACCCAATGAAAGATTCTGCTTTGATGCGATCGCTACGCCTAATTCAACAGTTTTAGTGAGAATTGGCAATCGCGAAATCCCACTTTTGCCTCGTCGCCGTAATATCCAATTACCGCCAAATTCTTCTGTACTGACAGGCAACAATGAAGCCACAGCCGAGTCACCCTCAGGATATTTTCGTGGCTGTACAACTTTTGAAAAGCCAAGTCAATTGGGACAACCTGAATATGAAATGCGCTTGGGCGATCGCGTAGTTAAACAAAAAGCCAAAGGCAGCCTAGAAATTCTCTCCCCGAACAATATTCAAGTTGCCGAAATAACTGCGATCGCGGCTGACGCAAGGACTGGTGCAAGTACTGATTTTTCAAGAATTACGCCTTTGCCTAAAGGAACCAAGGCTGTAGTGACAGGCAAACAGGGTGATTGGCTACGACTTGACTATGGCGGCTGGGTAAGGAAGAGTATGGCAAAGCTTGAAGCCGCAGAGTCTCCACCACCCTCAATTGTCCGCAGCATTAATACTAAGCGAGTATCCAATCAAAATAATCTGTGGACAGAGGTGACAATTCCCCTAGAAGTGCCAGTACCGCTAGCGATTACCCAAGGTGATCACGTATTTTTTCTCTCTCTATATAATGTGACTGCTCAGACCGATACGATTTCAATCGATCCAGAATCGATTATTAATAAGCTGGAATGGGTACAAACTGACCCTAATAAGGTGACCTATACGATTAGTCTCAAACCCAAGCAGCAATGGGGATATAAAATTCGCTACCAAGGTTCAAATCTGATTTTATCCCTCAAGCATCCACCCGTTCTTATATCCTCTTCAGTCGATTCTCAGCCTCTTCAAGGCGTAAAGATTCTTGTTGATGCAGGACATGGAAGCTCTGAAGACTTAGGAGCGCGAGGTCCCACAGGCTACCCCGAAAAAGATGTCACACTGATCACATCCAAACTATTTCAAACTGAGCTACAAAATCGCGGCGCTATGGTCATCATGACCCGCACTGATGATTCAGATGTTCTTTTGGAGCCAAGGGTCGATAAAATTAATCAAGAAGAGCCAACTCTGGCGATTAGTATTCATTACAATGCTTTGCCTGATAATGGGGATGCAATTAATACGTCAGGGATGGGAAGCTTTTGGTACAATCCACAAGCTGAAGACTTTGCCAAGTTTATTAATACCTATGTCGTGAAAAAGCTGAATCGTGCGGATTATGGAGTTTATTGGAATAATCTTGCCCTCATCCGTCCCACAACTGCTCCATCCGTACTTTTAGAATTAGGTTTTATGATCAATCCTGTCGAGTTTGAATGGATAATCGATCCACAACAGCAAAAGCTACTTGCTAAGACCCTTGCCGATGGCGTTACCGAATGGATTTTGAATGCTGTTAAGTGATCCCGACCAATTTTGGTCTATCTTCCATTTTGACGAACTGATCAATGCTTATATCCCACTGATGGTATGGACGGGTGTCGGCTTGGTAGCGTCTAGATTTGCGCCAATCAATACCTCCAAATTTATGGGTGTTACTCTCTACTGGGTAGGAGTACCACTGCAATTATTTGTTCTTGCCAGACATACGGAATTTTCTGATACTCCCTATATTCCCTATGTGGCGATCGCCGCATTGATTCTCAGTTGGCTGTTAGCTTTAGTCGGTTGGCAGTTTGCGAAACAGGAGAATAGCGATCGCTCTAGTTTGGGGAGCTTTATTTTGGCGACAATGCTTGGTAACACAGGCTTTGTGGGCTTGACGCTAACCAGTTCTCTAGCAAGTTCTACCTATGCTGATTGGGCAGTTTTATACAGTATCGCCAGTAATGTCGCAGGCAATTATGGCATTGCGGTTTTTATTGCCAGCTACTTTGGCAAAAGCGATGTGAAGCCACCTTGGTGGAAGCTATTGCTGGATGTAGCGACTGTGCCGAGTCTATGGGCTTTTGCGATCGGTTGGTATACGCGCCCCATCGGTTTACCTGATGCGATCGAGTCGGGTTTGGATATCGGGGTATGGGTGACGATCGCCTTTGCGTTGTCTCTAGTAGGCTTACGATTAGGCAAAATCGAGAAGTGGGACAGCCTCAAACCTGCGGCGATCGCCGCTTTTTTGCGCGTGGCAGTTGTACCCTTAGCGATCGGGCTAGGAGCAACCATGTTTGGACTCCGCAATGATCCGCGTCTGATTCTCACGCTGATGTCGGGGACTCCGACAGGTTTATCGGTGCTGATTCTTGCGGAAGTTTACAACCTTGATCGCGATCTACTAATTAGCACGATCGCCTTCTCTTTTATCGGACTAATTTTTATGCTACCGATCTGGATCGTATTTTTTGGCTAAAGAATTCAATTCAAGAAAGAGGCGATGTTTGATGGCGTGGCAAAGCAGCACCATCAAACATCGCCTCTTTTAATTTTACGGAGAATCCCTAAGGCTCAATGGGTAAGATTCAGTTACTACTGATTTGCTATCCCCGTCTGCAAAGTCTTGAGAACTGATGACATATCACTGTTCAAAATTGCGTTTACATTTAGCCATAAACCCAGAAACTCTTGGCTACGGATAATTCCTGATTGCTCAGGTTCTAATCTAATATATTTGCCATTTTCGAGAATGAACCAATCGATTTGACGATCTAATGTTCGCCAGACGATGTATTCCTTTACGCCGTTATGTTCGTATGTACGTTTTTTGCTGTGTAGATCGTAGGAGACTGTGCTAGCAGCAATTTCAGCAATCAGTTCGGGTGCACCTGAAATATAACCATCATCATCGATTTTTGCCTTGCCATCAATACGGAAAAGTACAGCATCGGGTTGAGGTTCGTTGTCGTCATCGAGTCGGACTGTTGGCTCGATACCAACTTCTAGCCCCTCGACCATTGATTGATAGGTAACTAACCAGCCAATGATTTGGCTATGGGGTTTACCATGAGAGGTAAAGCGTAGGGGAGATGCCACGTGTACGATGCCTTCGATGAGTTCTGCTTTTTTGATATTAGATGCTGTGTAACGCCGCTCAAAATCGTCTCGATTAAGGCGATCGCCATTTTCGAGAATGGTTAGTGGTGATGAAGAGTTGACAATAACCATAGCTTTTAGAAGTTGTTCTTTTGGATATTTTAGCAGTCTTGGCTTTGGTTAGAGATTGAGATTGAGATCTACGACTTTTTTTGTGATTTTGAAGGTTAGTTGTGATAGCAGATAAAAAGTCGGAGATCTTGGCTATCTAGATAATCTACAATCTAGATATGCTATGTCTTTCCACGAAACTCTATGCAAGAGCATTACTACCACGTTTATAATCGGGGGAACAATTACCAAACAATATTTTTTGAAAGAGAAAATTATTTGCATTTTTTAAGGTTAATTCGTCAATATGGCTCAATAGGTGAATCGGGGAGGTGAGCCAAAGGCAGGAATTGATAAAATTGTATCGAAATCTATAAGCGACGATCGCGATGCTGAGCCTAAACTTAACCCATCTAATCGATGACGCAAAATGCTA
>Ga0209990_10001058_pt1 | contig 24555 bp, 14 predicted proteins | sample NOAtaG_6_FD_187304 | JGI IMG/M metagenome (GOLD analysis project Ga0209990, IMG submission 187304) | Freshwater lake microbial communities from Lake Erie, under a cyanobacterial bloom - NOAA_Erie_Diel5S_2200h metaG (SPAdes) (version 2) | ecosystem: Environmental > Aquatic > Freshwater > Lake ...
TTCCCGACGGTATGCGCTGGGGCTGGTTCGATGCCCAGGGCTTGCTGCTGACCGTGGTATACATGTCGGGTGCCATCCTTGCACTGAGCCTTGCCGCAGTGTTGAAGCTCTTCATCAACAAGACCGAAGAAAGCCGTTTCGCCATGGAACTGCCTGCCTGGCAATGGCCCCGGCCGATGAATGTGTTGCAGACCATGTGGCAGAAGAGTCGGTCGTTTGTGGTGGAAGCCGGCAAGGTCATCGTGTTGATTTCTGTGGTGCTCTGGGCGCTGGCCAGTTACGGGCCGGGCGATTCAATGCAACAAGCCGCCGCGAAGGCCAGCTCTGAAAGTCTGCAGCGCGGCGAAGACAGCAGCAATGCACAACGCGCCGGTGCAGCTGCAGCCTTGCAGGAAAGCTATGCCGGGAGAATGGGCCGTGCCATCGAACCGGTGATAGCACCGCTCGGATTTGACTGGAAAACCGGAATCGCGCTCATCACCTCTTTTGCTGCACGCGAGGTTTTTGTCGGCACCATGAGTACAATTTACGCCGTTGGTTCTGACGATTTCTCCGCAATTCGCGACAAGATGCAGGCCGAGCGCATTCCCGAAACCGGCGAGGCGCGTTATGGCATGCCCTTCGCCTTGAGCCTTATTGCCTTCTATGCCCTCGCTTTGCAGTGCATGAGTACCATCGCTGTAGTTCGCCGCGAAACGGGAGGCTGGAAATGGCCGCTCATCCAACTCGGCATCCTTACCGGCATGGCATGGCTCGGCAGCTATGCTGTGTATCACCTCGCCCGCTACCTCGGTAGTTGAGCTTGTGTGCGGCGAAGCGCTCCGCTGCCATCTTCCTTCGCAACCAGCCGCTGCGTTGTCAGATCTGGCCGGTTTGTGAAAGCACCTGTCATACCGACATGGGCCAGACGGCTTGAAAATCGCAAACAACCCCTGTCGTCCAGGTGTTATTTGCACACATTTAGCAAGGATATTCGAAGGAATCCAATTTTGCGGACACATAGTGTGCGCGAATGGACTAACTTTGCAAGTTCCCTGCAATACGCAGTGTTCCTAACGAAAAACAAGCAGATACCCAGGCGCATTCATGAGACAACTTAAGATTAGCAAGCAGTTCACCAACCGGGAGAACAAATCGCTCGACAAGTACCTGAACGAAATTTCCAAAGTGCCGATGATTGATGCGCAGGAGGAGGTTGAACTCGCCCGCCGCATCCGTGAAGGCGACCAGGCTGCCCTGGAAAAACTGGTGAATGCCAACCTGCGCTTCGTGGTGTCGGTTTCCAAGCAGTATCAGAACCAGGGTCTCACACTGGGCGACCTTATCAACGAAGGCAACCTGGGTCTGATCAAAGCAGCGAAGCGCTTCGACGAAACCCGTGGTTTTAAGTTTATCTCGTATGCTGTTTGGTGGATTCGCCAGAGCATTTTGCAGGCCTTGGCCGACCAGAGCCGTATTGTGCGCCTTCCCTTGAACAAAGTAGGAAGCATAGGACGCATCACCCAGGCGGCATCGAAGTTGGAGCAGGAACTGGAACGCGAACCAACGCCAGAGGAAATCGCTGAAATGCTGCAAATACCGGTAACGGAAGTGGAAAACGCCCTGCGCTCTTCCGGCCGTCACCTGAGCATCGATGCACCGCTTACCGAGGGTGAAGACAATACCCTCCTCGGTGTACTTGACCAGAACGACGAACCCGATCCCGACACGCCGCTCATCAACGAATCGCTGCAGAAGGAAATCAGCCGCGTTATCAATACCCTTAGCGATAAAGAGCGCGATGTGCTTCGTTATTACTACGGCCTCGACGGCGGCCCGGCCCACACGCTGGAAGACATCAGCGAAAAGGTTGGTCTCACCCGCGAACGCGTGCGCCAGATCAAGGAAAAAGCCCTGCGCCGGCTTCGCAAGAGCAGCAAGAGCAAGATCCTCAAAGCCTACCTCGGCTGATCACCCCCTTAGAAAGAAATCAATCCAAAGACCGGCCGCTGTGCCGGTCTTTTTTTTGCTTCATTTCACCGCTGTGGCCGCTGACTAGTGGCGTGGGTAGTTTTCAAGCCAACCGACTTGCCGGACCCGGTTCATCGGCCCCGAAGAGATAAAAAAAACCCGGCCAACTTGACCGGGTTTTCTGTGGTATGCTGTAGAAGTGTTGTTAACGCAACACGGTTACCGTACCATCGAAGGCATAGAACCTGCCGTCGATATAGCGCAGCCATACGCGCCACACATAAACGCCATCGGGGACCGGCTTGCCATTGAAGGTGCCATCCCATCCGGCATTCGGATTCTTGTTGTCCCAGATCAGTTCACCCCAACGGTTGAAGAGCTGCATGTGGTAGCTGAGTGTTCCATACAGCGCCACCGGACCCCAGGTTTCGTTCTTGGTATCGCGGTTGGGCGTGAAGGCGGTCGGCACCCACCATGCCAGTTCGGGCTTCAGCCAAAGGAACTGCGAAGTGGAATCGAAGCAGCCATCGCTGTTGGTTACATACTGGGTTACACGCATGCGGCCGGTATCGTTGTAGGTATGCTTCGGATTCTGGTCGGCAGAGGTGTTGCCATCGCCCAGATCCCAAAGCCATTGATCGGCTCCGGTGCTGCGGTCGGTGAAGATATAATCGCTTTCAAATCCGCGCGAACCGAGGTGGTTGCTTACGAAATTGGCTTTGGGGCGAACAAGCGATACAGCGGCACCTGGCACGTTGATGGTGGCATCGCATCCCTGATCGGTGAAGGCACGAAGGCGGAGCGTGAAAGTTCCGCTGGAGGTATAGGTGTGGACAGGGTTTTGCTGGGTGGAGGTGCCACCGTCGCCAAAATCCCATTCATAGCGCTGGATATTGCCCGGGCTAACCGTGGCATTGCCGGTGAAATACAATTCTTCCCCACTGCAGGCGGTGTCGCCAATCAGGGTCACGGTCGGGCTGGGGTACACGTACAGACCCATGCGCGCGGAGTCTTCGCAACCGAAGGCCGAAGCGATTCGCAACTTGGTGCTGTACGTTCCGGGTGCAGTGAACTGGCGGTTGGCCGGAGTGGCGAGGCCGCTGGTAATGCCGCCATCCAGGTTCCAGTCATAGGTTGTGATGGTGCCTTCTGCGATGGTGGAGTTGTTGGCGAAAACGAAGCTATGTCCGTCGAAGCACTGGGTACTGTCGTTCACGCTGTAGGCCGCGCGGGGTTTCGGATAGACGCGCACAAACTTGGTAATGGTATCGTTGCAGGCATTGGCGCCGACGGCTACCAGACGTACCGGGTAACGGCCGAAGGTTGCGTATTGGCGGCTTGCATTGTTTTGGGTGCTGGTTCCGCCATCGCCCAAGGTCCAGCTGTAGCTGAATATGGTACCGGTGGGGAAGGTGCTGGTATTGGTGAATACGAAATTGGTACCGATACAGGCGCTGTCGGGACTGCTGCGGAAGTTGGCCGACGGGCGTGGCTTCACGGTTACCGTTTGCGTCGACGTATCGCGGCAGCCGAAGCTGTTGCGTGCGATCATGCGTACGGTGTAGCGGCCGGTATCGGCATAGCTGCGCTGAACGCTGCGGCCCGTGTCTGAGCCGCCGTCGCCGAAGGTCCAGTTGCGTACCACATAGGGTGAGCCTGCCGCCTGTGAGAAGGTAAAGCGGTTGAAGCGCAGGCACTGGCTGTTGTTGTCTATGCTGAAAGCAGCCGAAGGTTTCGGATGGACTGTCAGGGTTGTGTTGGTAGTATCTCGGCAGTTTCTGGTAGAAATGGAGATCAGGCGCACGGTGTAGCTGCCTGCCGAGGCGTAGCGCTTGGCAGGAATGAGTGCGTTGGTATCCGTATTGCCGTCGCCGAGGTTCCAGGTACGCGTGCGGAGTACGCCACCGGTGATGGTGCTGGAGTCGCGGAGGCGGAAAGCACCTCCGTTGATGCAATTGGCGTTTGGACTGAGCCGGATGCGCGCTGTGGGATGCGGCCAGATGCGTATCTGCGATTTGAAGGAGTCTTTGCAACCGGCGTCTGATGTGCCATAAATGGCCATGCGGTAAACACCTGCTGCCGGATACTCCTTGGTAACTTCTGAAACCGACAAATAGCTTTGGTCGTGGAAACTCCAGCTGTGCGTATAGGTACCGGCCGGAATCGAGCTCGTGTTTTTGAATGTGAACGAGTTGCCGCGTTGGCAGAGTGCTGTATCGCTGCGCGAGAAGCTCATCCGGGGCGTGGGCATCACCTTCACGAAGGAATCAGCCGTATCTCGGCAGCGGTTGCTGCTTACAATGATCTGCCTGATCGGGAAAGAGTCGTGGCGGTTATAGGATTTCTGTGGATTCTTCACAGTTCCGTTAGGCGAACCATCGCCCCAACGCCAGGTGTACTGGGAGATAGTGCCATGCACGCTGGTGCTGCTGTCGCTGAAGCGGAAGGGTACACCCTGGCAATTGCGGTTGGTGTCGACCGAGAATTTCGCCACCGGCCTTTCGAAGACCGTCAGGGATCCGCTAGTACTGTCGCGGCAACCTTTGGCCGTTCGTATGTAATACTTATAGGTATAGGTGCCGGTGGTGTCGAAACTCAAGCGGACTTTTGAGGTCGTAAAGACGGAGTCTTTGGGGAATTTCACCACCCAACGGTATGAACTGATCGCATCGCGGGTGACACGTGATGAATCGCGGAGGGCGAAATAATTGAATCCGTTGCAGGGCAGGGTGCTGTCGCTGCCTATCCGGGCGATCACTTTATCGGCGAAGACGATCCTGGTCGAATCGAAGACCGTACATCTGGTGGAGGTATCGGTTACGCGGATCCAGTATTTGCCAGGGGTGCGCGCTGTCAGGAAGCGGTTGCGGCTGCTGTCTTGCCAGCGGTAAATGAATTTGTTGCTGGCACCGCCATCGAGCACGACCCGGAGGCTGTCGTCGCAAACGAGGATAGAGTCTGCAAAGCGCGGAGCCGGGCCGGGGAATACGTCTACGATACGGGTGCGTACAACGGAGTCAAATGCTCCGCAAATGCCGGGAATCCGAATGACGAGTCGGGCTGTGTAGCTGCCAGGCAATTCGTAGCGGTGGGTTACGCTGCGGCCGGTATCCGATTCTCCGTCGCCGAAGTACCAGGTATATCCAAGCGCATTGCTGCCGGAACCGCGGAAGGTTACCGGGTAGCTGGGACAGCGGTTTGGCTGCACCACCTGCAAATCGTAGCGCAAGTCTTCAAAATTGGCACCGGAATAGTATCCATAGCTTTCGAACTGTCCGAAACCGTAAGTCATCACCTGGAATCCACTGTCGCATTCGAGGGTATGGGCACCGTTAAAAGCCAGTTTGATCTGGGCATAGGCCATGTTGCTGCAGGCGGTTCTCCAACTCGCTGCGGCTATGGCGTTGCCGTTCAGTCTTACACGGCTGGTAAACTTCTGGTTTACGATGATGTTTACGTAATGGTTGGTGAGGTTGTTGGTGTTGGCGGTACCCACCACCGCTTTGCGGACCGTTTGGTCCATCGCGGGAATGTTCACCATCATCGGGTCACCATCGCTCAGCCCGCTGCATGATTCGCCTTTCATGTACTGCACTACCATAACCGGTTTGTTGGATGTAATACACTGGGCGGCCTGGGTAGTAACGTTCTGCTGGTACCAAGCGCCTCGGTTGAAATTGCCAACAGAAGTGCCGTTTACGAAGATGGTTGTGGTATCGCGCAAAGGGAATACGCGATAGATGTGGCCGTTGGTCGAGCCGACAAAAGGACTGATGAAGTAGCGGGTTCCCCAAACGTTGGTAGGGAAGATCTGTGCAAGCAAGTGCTCGCGCCCCTGGCAGTTGGCGGCGGGCAGGATTACGCTTTCCGCGCCGGATAGCACGTTGATGCGCTTGCAGGCATTGCGGACCCGTACAATAGAACCGCTGAGATCGCCGTTCATGTTCGGCGGGTTGGCAGTACTGCCATCGTTGATATGGCTTTGTACCTGATAAACCTGACCACGGTTCAGTGTGATATTGAACGGTGTTCCGGCAGTCTTACCATTGGCGGTGCGCACCCGTGGAATTATCTCAATGGGCGTATTGTCGTCCAGCGCGATAATGGTAAACTGGCCCTGGCTGTAGGTCGCTGTACCGCTGAAGTTGGTGCGGTAGGTCGGCGTGTAGGACGGGATGATGTATTCCGTGTTGTACGGGATAGCTGCCGTGGGAAGCACAAATGTTCCGGACGTACGGAATTGCTTCAGGTTCAGCATATATACATACACCGGGGCATTCGCCCGTACCCTTGTTCCAAGATTCTGAACAGATTCAGATCCGGTCACGTAGTGGTTGCTCACCTGCATGGCGACACGACGAACCGAATTGGCACCAATACTGAAACTTCTTGCGGATCCCACAACCCTCGGATTGTCGACTGTAAAGGTGGTCGCCACATCGGAAGCAACAAACACTACCATCGAATCCGGATTCAGGTCAATCTGCGGGAAGGCAAAGAAGAACTCTGTTCCTTTAGACGAAATCTGCGCCCAGGAAGCGCCTGCAAAGAACAGCGTCGCCAGTGCGAGTAGTAATTTCTTCATAATAAGCGCGCTAAGATAGACAAATCCCAACTTCTCTATTGTCAGGAAGGTGTAAACGGGGGGTTAAAAATATCTTTACGAGATGACGCCGCTGCCAATCAATTCATCTCCCAGATACCATGCAGCAAACTGCCCGGGTGTGATGCTTTTTACCGGATCACAGAAAAGAGCTATTAAACCTTCGTTTCGGTATATTAAATCAGCTTCGAATAAAGCCTGCCGATACCGGATTCGCATCGCAACACGCAGCGTTTTTCCCGGCTCAGGTCTTAGATCTGAACGCAGCCAATGGTCGTCGCCCGGCCTGATCAACAAGCCCGCAGCGTACATGCCGGGATGTTCCTCTCCCTGACCGGTATACAGTATATTTTTTTCGATATCGCTTTGCAAAACGAACATGGGGAGCGGTTTCCCTCCGATTTGCAGGCCCTTTCGCTGGCCAATCGTGAAATAATGTACACCCGGATGGCTGCCGCAATCCACCCCGTCTTCCTGCTTCCAGCGAAAAGGATGCAATACTTGTTCTTCAGCAGGTAATTTCCGGAATGCTGCAAAGCCAGCATGGTCGGCCGGTACTTCAATCACCCTGCCTTCCTTGGGTTTCAGTTGTTGCTGCAGGAACACCGGCAGCTTCACTTTTCCGACAAAACACAAGCCCTGGGAGTCTTTCTTGGCCGCCGTGGGCAATCCGGCTTTTTCAGCCAGGAGGCGCACTTCGGGTTTTTTCAGATGGCCGATGGGGAAGAGGGCAAGGGCCAGTTGTTCTTCCGTAATCTGACACAAAAAGTAACTCTGGTCTTTGTTCGGATCGGCACCGGCAAGCAGATGGTATTGGGTGCTGCCATCGGGCAATATTGTTTCTGTGCGCCGGCAATAGTGGCCGGTTGCTACATAGTCAGCGCCCAGCTTGAGGGCAGCTTTCAGGAAAACATCAAATTTGATTTCGCGGTTGCAGAGCACATCGGGATTGGGTGTGCGACCAGCGGCGTATTCGCTGAACATGTAGTCTACGATGCGCTCGCGGTAGGCCTCGCTCAGGTCGATCACCTGAAAAGGAATCCCAAGGTGTTCGGCTACGCGCATGGCGTCGTTGCTGTCGTCGATCCAGGGGCATTCGTCGCTGATGGTGACGGAGGTATCATGCCAGTTACGCATGAACATGCCTATGACTTCGTGCCCGGCCTCTTTAAGCAACCAGGCAGCTACCGAAGAATCGACGCCGCCGCTCAGACCAACCACCACCCGGGCCATGCTGCAAAGTTACCCTCGATTTGGGGTTTGTGGCTTATGATAGGCTGCGAATCCGGGCCGAGTAGCCATCAATTGCCCTAATTTCGCGGCATGAGCGATCGACGCGTACGGGTGCGCTTTGCCCCGAGTCCGACCGGCCCCCTGCATATCGGCGGGGTGCGCACTGCCCTTTACAATTATCTTTTTGCCCGCAAACACGGCGGTGATTGCCTGTTGCGGATTGAAGACACCGACCAGAACCGCTTTGTGCCAGGTGCGGAGGAATACATCCTGGAAGCCCTTACCTGGGCGGGGATCCGCTTCGACGAAGGTCCGCACAACGGTGGCCCGAATGCCCCTTACCGACAGAGCGAACGGAAGGCCATGTACCGGCAATACGCCATGCAGCTTATCGATGCCGGCCATGCCTATTACGCCTTCGATACGCCCGAAGAACTCGAGGCCATGCGCGAGCGCCTCAAAGCAGGCAGCACGCCGGCACAATACGATGCGGTAAGCCGCGGCAGCATGCGGAATTCGCTGACCCTTTCTTCTGATGAAGTAGAAAAGAAACTGTCTGCAGGCGAACCCTATGTGATCCGCATCAAGCTTCCCCGCAAGGAAGAAGTGCGTTTCCACGACGCCATCCGTGGTTGGGTGGTGGTGAACTCGTCTCAGATGGACGATAAAGTGTTGTTCAAGAGCGATGGCATGCCAACCTACCACCTCGCCAATGTGGTCGACGACTATCTGATGGACATCAGCCATGTAATCCGCGGGGAGGAATGGTTGCCCAGCGCGCCGCTCCACGTGATGCTGTACCGCTATCTCGGCTGGGAAGACCGCATGCCTGTTTTTGCGCACCTGCCCTTGTTGCTGAAGCCGGAAGGCAATGGCAAACTGAGCAAGCGCGACGGTGACCGTCTTGGTTTCCCCGTGTTTCCGCTGCAATGGACCGATCCGGCGAGCGGTGAAGTGTCATCCGGTTACCGCGAAACCGGCTATGATCCGCATGCCGTGGTGAATATGCTGGCCTTGTTGGGATGGCACCCTAGCTTCAACCGGGAACTTTTTACGATCGATGAACTGATCCAGGAATTCAGCCTGGAAAAGGTGAGCAAGAGCGGAGCCAAGTTCGATTTACAGAAAGCTCTCTGGTTCAACCACCATTACTTAATGGAAAAGGATTCGGCGCAGCTGGCCGAAGAACTGATGCCCCAGCTTCAGGATGCGGGCTACCAGGCCGATCCGGATTATCTGGCCAAAGTGGTGTCTCTGATGCGTGAAAAGGTTGGTTTTGCCAAGGAAATCATTCCCCAGGGAAAATATTTCTTCCAGGATCCTGAAACTTTTGATTCTCAGGTGATTGCCAAAAAATGGAAAGCCGGAACGGAAGTTTTTCTGAATGAATTGGCGGCAGATTATGCGGCTTTGGAAATGTTTTCGGCCGAAGCAACGGAAGAAACATTCAAGGCCCGTTGTGCAGCCCGCGGCGAAACGCCCGGCCAATGGATGCAGATCTTGCGTGTTGCCGTGAGCGGTGCCGCTGCCGGGCCGCCGGTTTTCGAAATGCTATCCCTCTTAGGCAAAGAAACCATTTGCCGCCGTTTGAACCATGCGGCGTCACATATTGCACCAATTACCGCCTGAAACGCGGTCAATTGAACTGAATGTTTATTTTCGCACACTTTAGAACAGTCAAGCACGCTGCACCATGAATTCATTTCAACGCACCAATACCCTTTTGGGTTGGGTAGCCTTCGCGGTTTCCTTCATCGTTTATCTTCTCACCCTGGAACCCTCGGTGAGCCTGTGGGATTGCGGTGAATTCATTTCCGCCTCCTACAAACTGCAAGTAGTACACCCGCCGGGAGCTCCTTTCTTCCTGCTTCTCGGCCGTATCTTCTCACTATTTGCACCTTCACCCGAATATGTGGCTTTTGCCGTAAACGCCATGTCGGCCGCTGCGAGCGCAGGCTGCGTGATGTTCACCTTCTGGATTACCACTTACCTGGCAGGTAAACTGTTGGGTAAACAGGAAGAGGAAAACGGCAGCCGCAATATCCTCATCTTCGGTGCAGGTTTGGTGGCGGCCTTCTCCAACACATTCCTCGATTCTTTCTGGTTCAGTGCGGTTGAAGCGGAAGTGTACGCACTCAGCTCCTTCTTTACCGCCCTCACTTTCTGGGCTGTGCTGCGCTGGGAAAAGGCAGCAGACGAACCAGGGGGTGACCGCTGGATGGTTTTGATCGCCTACTTCATCGGCCTCGCAATCGGAACGCACTTATTGAACCTGCTCGTTATCCCGGCGATTGCCTTCGTTTACTACTTCCGTCGTTACACTGTAACACGCAACGGTATCATCCTCACCGTCATCGCCGCCATTGCTGCGCTCGGTTTTGTGCAGAAAGGCATCATCCCCGGAACGGTTTGGTACCTGGCTCAGATGGATAGAATTTTCGTGAATAGCTTCGGTATGCCTTTCTACAGCGGTGTTTTCTTCGGAATTCTCCTGCTGGTCGGTGTGCTTGTTTACGGTATTCGCTTCTCTATTCAACGCGGACGTTATTACCTCAACCTGGCTGTTTTGTCGGTTACCTTTATCCTGCTCGGCTATTCAACTTATGCCATGGTGGTGGTTCGTTCGATCAGTAATCCTGCGATCGACATGAACGACCCGCAGGACATGTTCAACCTGCTCAGTTATATCAACCGTGAACAGTACGGCGACCGCCCGCTGCTCTACGGGCCTTATTTCAATGCGCCTGCCATTGCTACCGAAGAAATTGGTGAGAAATGGTTTGCTGGCAGCAAGGAATACGAACTGGCCGGTCCGAAATACGATTACAAGTTCGACGAAAAATACATGACCCTCTTCCCGCGTATGGGCAAATCGCGCGAGAACGACGAACTCGGCTACCGCATCTGGGGTGGCATGGCGAAAATCCAGAATCAGATTTCTGCTTTGCGCCAGCGCGGTGGTGAAATGACCGAAGAGGAAGCCCAGCAATTGCAGGCACTCGAAGCCAAGAAACCGACTTTCGCCAATAACCTGCGCTATTTCTTCAGCTACCAGCTGTACTACATGTATGTGCGTTACTTCATGTGGAACTTCGTCGGCCGTCAGAACGACCAGCAGGCCATGCTCGGCAATACACAGTTCGACGGCAACTGGAAGAGCGGCGTGGGCCCTATCGATTACCTCAACCTCGGTCCACAGAAGAACATGCCCAAAGACCTGGCAGCGAACAAAGCTTCGAACCAGTTCTATTTCCTGCCTTTGATTCTGGGTATCCTCGGTTTGTCGCTGCATTTCCGCCGCCGGAAGCTCGACGCCTGGGTGGTAATGATTCTCTTCCTTTTCACCGGTATCCTCATTAACGTTTACATGAACCAGCCGCCATTCGAACCGCGTGAACGCGATTACTCGGTTGTAGGCTCTTTCCATACTTTCTGCATCTGGGTTGGTCTGGGTGTGATTGCCCTGGCTGAGCTATTGCGTCGCTATGTGAAGAATGTGCGCACTGCTGCCATCGGTTCTGCCGCTGCGGCCATGCTCGCTTCGCCGGTGTTGATGGCTTCACAGAACTGGGACGATCACGACCGTTCGAAGCGCTACCTCGGTCTGGATTTCGCGAAAAACTACCTGAACAGCTGTCCGAAGAACGCCATTCTCTTTACCAATGGCGATAACGATACCTATCCGTTGTGGTATGCCCAGAACGTGGAAGGCATTCGTCCGGATATCCGCATCATCAACCAGAGTCTCTTGCCGACAGAATGGTACAGCAGTGTATTGTTGGACAAGGTGTACGAGTCGGATCCGCTGCCGCTTTCCCTCACCAAAGACGATCTCCGCGCCGGCCGCTTCGAATATGGAATCACTTACCAGGACATGGGTATTGCTGCATTCGACGAGAGCAAAGGCTTTGCTGACGGCCGTAGTGTAGTAAACTTCATCCTCGGTAAAGACAAGAACAACATCAACAAGGCAGAAGTAATCCCCAGCCGCAAGATCCGCGTGCCGATCGACAAGGCGGCAGTGTTGCGCAGCGGTGATGTGCTGCCCGACGATACTATGGCCATCGAGCCCTTTATGGAATTCACCATCCCCGGCCGTGTAATCAGCAAAGGCGATCTGTTGCTGCTGGACCTCGTGGTAACCAATGCCGAGCGCGGCTGGAAACGCCCGATCTGTTTCACCACAACCAGTGGTTACGACTTCAAAGGCTTGAATGTTTGGCTGCAGAACGAAGGCCTCATCTTCCGCCTCGTTCCGGTGAAAGGCGGTACGGTTCGCGAAGACCGCGGTCGCCCTTCCCGCATGGCTGAACCCCGTATCTATGATAACCTCAAGCAGTTCCGTTGGAGCGGCATGAAAGAGAAGAAAGATTTCTTCCTCGACGACAAAGCCCAGATGGTACCCCAGGCCATGTTGCAGCTCGCCATCAATATCGGCGATTACTACAGCAGTGAAGTGGCGCGGATGATGAGCATCAAGACTTCGATTGATTCAGGCCGCAGCGGTATGTACGAAGGTCTCCCGGCTGAAGCCTACAGCCGCAAGCTGGGTGAGAACATGGAGAAATACCGCAAGCGCGGTGTTGAACTGCTCGATTTGATCAGCAAGGAAGTGCCTGAGTCGGTAATGCCATACCGCAACGAAATCCGATACTTCTTCGCCATGTTGTACTTCGAATTTGGCGAAGACAAGAAAGGCGAGCAGTGGATGGAAAAATGCTTCCGCAGCGCAGAAGAGTTCGCGAAATTCTTCAAGCAATACAACGCGCGGAAAAACCCAACTGCCGGCGAACAGGTGAATACGGCCCTGAGCATCATGCAATCGGTTCAGAAACTGGCTGCGGACCGTGGCAAGACAACCCTGGCCGACAAATACCAGAAAACCATTAACCAGGTTTCGAGGCCTTAAAAGCAACGCAACAATTGGAAGGCCACCCGCAATCGGTGGCCTTCTTTTTTTAAAACGGTACCGTGAGTAAGAAATTCATATTCGGCGTTCATCCCATAGAGGAAGCTTTGCGCAAAGACCAGACCTTAGACAAGGTTTGGATTTCAACCGATACGCGCAATCCAAAATTCAGGCCCATCATCGATAAGCTGATTGAGCTGGGTATTCCGTTTGTCAAGGCGCCACAGGAGAAGCTGACCACCCTGGTGAGCAATCCGAACCACCAGGGAATTGTAGCGGCCTTGTCGCCGGTAAGTTTCCAATCCTGGGAAGAAATTGTAACCGGCTGTTACGAGAGGGGAGAAGACCCGCTGTTGTTGGTGTTGGACGGTATCACCGATGTACGGAATTTCGGAGCAATCGTGCGCAGTGCTGCCTGTGCCGGCGTGCATGCGGTTGTGGTGCCGATGCGCGGTGCAGCGGCTATTGGGATGGATTCGGTGAAGACATCAGCCGGTGCGGTTTTCCGTGTTCCAATTTGTCGCGAAGCGCACCTGATCAATGCCGTGCAACGCATGCGCGATCACGGTTTGCGTTTGGCTGTGGCGACAGAGAAAGGGGAAAGCAAGATGTACGATACGGCGCTGAACGGGCCTATGGTATTGGTAATGGGCAGCGAAGAAACCGGACCTGATCCTGCTATGCTGCGCCTGGCCGATTCACGGGTTTCTATACCTATGGCCGGCGATTTCGATTCATTGAATGTCTCGGTGGCAGCAGGTGTGATTTTGTTTGAAATACTTCGACAAAGAACCCGTGCGGTCTAATGCGGGCTGTACCCTAATTTTGCAGCCCAATTCCCCCCGCAGATACCCATGCATCCAATCCAAATGGTTGATCTCACCCGCCAGTATCTACGGATACAGCAAGAGGCCGATGCGGCTATGCGGGAAGTGATCCTCAACGCTACATTTATCAACGGTCCGGCTGTTAAAAAGTTCGAGGCAGAACTGCAGGATTTTCTAGATTGTCCGCACGTAATCGGCTGTGCCAACGGCACCGACGCGCTGCAGGTTGCCATGATGGCGCTAGACCTGCCGCCCGGTTCAGAGGTAATCACACCAGCATTTTCATACGCGGCGCTGGCGGAAGTAATCCACCTGTTGGGCCATGTGCCGGTTTATGCCGAAGTGGATCCGCATACCTTCCTGATGGACCCGGCGGGCATTGAGGCGCTCATCACACCGCGCACCCGCGTTATTGCTCCTGTACATCTTTATGGCCAGACGGCAGACATGGAAGCCATCCTCGCCATTGCAGCCAAGCATAAGCTTTTTGTGGTGGAAGACACCGCACAGGCTATTGGCGCGATGTGCACCTTCAGCGACGGCAGCAGCCATGCCGCCGGAACGATGGGCCATATAGGAACTACTTCCTTCTTTCCTTCAAAAAACCTCGGCTGCTACGGCGACGGCGGTGCAGTATTCACCCGCGATGCCGGCCTGGCCGAGCGCATCCGCATGGTCTGCAACCATGGCCAGCGGAAGAAATACACCCACGAAATCGTTGGGCTCAATTCGCGCCTCGACAGTCTTCAGGCGGCGTTGCTTTCGGTGAAACTGAAACACCTGCGTTCGTATGAGGCAGCCCGCAATGCTGTGGCCGATGCCTATGATATTGCCTTTGCACAGCTGCCGGGCATTCAGGTTCCGGCGCGCAGGCCCGGTTCTACCCATGTGTTTCACCAATACACGCTCACGCTGCGCGATGAAGCCATGCGTGAGGCGATGAAAAAAGAACTGGCCGAACATCAGGTGCCGACCATGATTTATTATCCCACCCCGCTACACCGTCAACAGGCGTATTACAATCCGGTGAGTATGCCCCTTACAGAAGATTTGTGCCTGCGGGTATTGTCTTTGCCGGTGCACACCGAAATGGACCCTGATCAACTGCAATACATCATACAAACTGTAATCGCTTTCAGCGCCAACTATCAACCCCAGACAGCATGAAAATCTCAGTAATAGGAACAGGCTATGTAGGTCTCGTAACCGGAACCTGCTTCGCCGAAACAGGCAACCATGTGATTTGCGTGGACATTGATGCTGCTAAAGTGGAAAAACTCCGCGGCGGACAGATTACCATCTTCGAACCCGGCCTGGAAGTGCTCTTCAAGCGCAACCTGAAGGAAGGTCGCCTGCATTTCACCACCTCGCTTGCCGAAGCTGTGGAAGGCAGCGATGTGATTTTCCTTGCCCTCCCCACCCCTCCCGGTGAAGACGGCAGTGCAGACCTCAGTTACGTGCTTGGTGTAGCCGGCGAAATAGGCAAGATGCTGAAAGATTACCGCGTCATCATCGACAAGAGCACTGTGCCGGTTGGAACAGCCGATCTTGTGCATGCTGAGATTGCCCGCAACTACAGCGGCGATTTCGATGTGGTGAGCAATCCTGAGTTCCTGCGTGAAGGCGTGGCGGTGGATGATTTTATGAAGCCCGACCGTGTGGTAATCGGCTGCAGCAGCGACCGTGCCCGCAAGATGATGAGCGAACTCTACGCACCCTTTGTGCGCCAGGGCAATCCGATTCTTTTCATGGATGAGCGCAGTGCAGAACTCACCAAATACGCCGCCAACAGCTTCCTCGCCACCAAGATTTCATTCATGAACGAAATCGCGCAACTCTGCGAACGCATGGGCGCCGATGTAGATATGGTGCGCATGGGCGTTGGTGCCGATGAGCGTATCGGCAAGCGTTTTCTCTTCCCTGGTATCGGTTATGGCGGAAGCTGCTTCCCCAAAGACGTAAAAGCGCTTGTTCATTCTGCCGATAAGGTTGGCTACGACTTCAAAATCCTTAAGGCGGTTGAAGATGTGAATGCCATCCAGAAGAAGACCCTTATGCCGCGTATCCGCAAGGCTTTCCCTTCACTTAACGGTGTGAAGTTTGCCTTGTGGGGACTCGCCTTCAAACCCAATACCGACGATATCCGAGAGGCACCGGCTCTTGAATTGATTGACGAACTCACTGCTGCCGGCGCGCATGTGGTTTCATTCGACCCTGAGGCCATGCCCAATGTGCAGCGCCAGATTGGCGACAAGGTGGTGTACGCTGCCGGTCAGTACGAAGCGCTGGAAGGTGCCGATGCCCTGATCATCGCTACCGAATGGCCTGAGTTCCGCACCCCCGACTTTGCCAAAATCCGCAGCCTCATGAAGGGCCGCACCATCTTCGACGGCCGCAACGTATTCGATCTCGAAGCGGTGAAGAAGGAAGGATTCACCTATTATTCCATCGGCCGCGCCGATGTGGAGCAGAACAGGGAGAGCGCCGGAGCATGACACGCGAAAGAGTTCTCATCACCGGAGCTGCGGGCTTCCTCGGCTCGCACCTTTGCGATCGGTTCATCCGCGAAGGCTACCATGTAATCGGGATGGACAACCTGATTACCGGCGACCTGCGCAATATCGAACACCTGTTCAGCCTTGAGCAGTTTGAGTTTTACAACCACGACGTTAGCAAGTTCGTGCATGTGCCAGGCGACCTGCGCTATATCCTGCACTTCGCCAGTCCGGCCAGCCCGATTGATTACCTGAAGATTCCCATCCAAACCCTGAAAGTGGGCAGTCTGGGAACGCACAACCTGCTCGGTCTGGCGCGCGCCAAGAACGCCACGATCATCGTGGCCAGCACGAGTGAGGTGTACGGCGATCCGCTCGTGCATCCGCAAACGGAAGACTACTGGGGCAATGTGAACCCGGTGGGTCCGCGCGGTGTATACGACGAAGCCAAGCGTTTCCAGGAAGCGATGACCATGGCCTACCATACCTATCACGGTGTGGATACGCGCATCGTCCGCATTTTCAATACCTATGGTCCGCGCATGCGCCTCAACGACGGGCGCGTGTTGCCGGCATTCATCGGCCAGGCATTGCGCGGCGAAGACCTCACCGTTTTCGGTGATGGCAGCCAGACCCGCAGTTTCTGTTATGTAGACGACCTGGTGGAAGGCATTTACCGCCTCCTCAAGTCGGATTATGTGCAGCCGGTGAACGTGGGTAATCCGGATGAAATCACCATAGCTCAGTTTGCCGAGGAGATCATCAAGCTCACGGGAACTACCCAGAAGGTGATTTATAAGCCCTTGCCAACCGACGATCCCAAGCAGCGACAGCCCGATATCACCCGTGCCCGCAGCATCCTCGGATGGGAACCCAAGGTGCACCGCTCCGAAGGGCTGCGCATCACGTACGACTATTTCCGCTCCCTTCCCCACGAACGCCTGTACGAAGAAGCACATGGCAAATCGTTTGCAGGGTATTCCAAGTAAGTTCCTTGCAGCGGCTTTTTTGCTGCTGCCTTTGGCGCTGTTCGCCCAGAAACAAAAGGTTTACTGGCTGGGAAACCAGTACCAGCCTGTAAAGAAGAAACAGGCTGTGTATGGCGAAATATGGGTGCAAACGGGGCCACAATCCTATTTGCGCACCGTGCGCTATCTGAACGGCAACCTGCATATCCGTGCTTTTTACAGCCGGCTGCGTCCGCAATGGGTGAGCGACAGCTTTCGGCAGGGTTCCTGGCAGCAATACAACAAAAGCGGTCAGCTGCTCGATTCCGGGCAGTATGTGCAGGGGAAAAAGAATGGTAACTGGTACGAGCGCAATTCTGAACTGCCGGCTTACAGCCTCGGGGCTTACCGCAACGGAAAAGCTGAAGGTTCATGGACCGCACGCTACGACAACGGAAAACTGCGTTTCGAAGGTTCCTATCTGAACGGACAGAACCATGGGGAACACCGCTATTACACAGAGGCAGGCGTGTTGCAGAAAATGCTCTCTTACCGGAACGATACGCTCAGTGGCCCATACCGTAAGTACGATGAGCAGGGCCGGATCCTCGTTTCAGGCACATATCTGAACGGAAGCAAACACGGCCCCTGGGCGCGTTACACAGATTCAAGGCAGCTCTTCGAGTCGGGTACATACGACAGCAGCCGTAAGGTGGGCAGCTGGTATTTCTACCATCCTAACGGCAAATTGGCTTCTTTTGAACGCTATGCCAGTGCTGATTCGAATGGCGGCAAGGAAACCAGGCTCAGCGTGCAGCATTGCGACGAGCAAGGAAAACCCAGGGAATACGATAACAAACGCGAGTTGGTTCCTGCTTCAGTCAAGGGAGGTATCAGTCAGTATTACGAGCGTATTGCCGATTTGGTGGTTTATCCTGCGGCAGCTTTGGATGCAGGGGAGGAGGCCCTGGTTATGGCATGTTTTACCATTACACCCGAGGGCAAGGTAGACGATTTGCGCATTTGCGACATGGAAGGCAAGAAAGGTTACGGCTTCGAGCAGGAGGTACTGCGCGTCATGAAACTGATCAACTGGCAATGGGAACCGGCCATCGAACACAACCGCATTGCTTACGGTCATTACAGGTTACCGGTTCGCATGGCGCTGGGGAAGTGAGTGAACCCGCTCGCGGTGGTTGAGCCTGTCGAAACCATCTTCAACACGAATCTGCCTGCATTTCCCCAACGCTTTGCTACAGTCGGGGCGCGGCGGTTTGGATTTATATGCCTGCCTCCATTTCGATACGCCTTCACTGCGTTACGGCTACTCAATGACCGGCAGGCGGTTTGGATTTGCGTGCCTGCCTCTCATTTCGATACGCCTTCGCTGCGCTACGGCTACTCAATGACCGGCAGGCGGCTACTCAATGACCGGCAGGCAGGTTCAAACTGTTGCGGAAATTTAACGAAGAAAGGCTGCGAATGCGCTTGCGTTGTGGTTATTTCGCGGTTAATGACAAATACACCCAGAATTACAGTCGCTTATGGAGATGGTATCGGTCCGGAAATCATGGAAGCCACCCTCCAGGTGTTGCACGCCGCGGGCGCCAAACTGGAATACGATGTAATTGAAGTGGGAGAGAAGGTTTACCAGAGCGGTAACCTTTCCGGTATCACCGACGAAGCCTGGGCAACGCTGCAGCGCAACGGGATTTTCCTGAAATCGCCCATTACCACTCCGCAGGGCGGCGGATATAAAAGCCTCAACGTTACCATCCGCAAAACACTTGGATTGTATAGCAATGTGCGGCCCACACGCGCCTATGCGCCTTACGTAAAAACCTGGTTCCCGGATATGGATGTGGTTATCATCCGCGAAAATGAAGAAGACCTCTACGCGGGCATCGAATACCAGCAGACTTCCGAGGTGGTGCACAGCATCAAGCTCATTACCCGCATGGGCTGCGAGAAGATTATCCGCTACGCCTTCGCGTATGCCCGTGCGAACGGACGCCGCCATGTTACCTGCATGACGAAGGACAATATCATGAAGCATACCGACGGTCTCTTCCATCAGGTCTTCAATGAAATTGCCACCGAATATCCGGAAATCACCACCGACCATTATATCATCGATATCGGAAGCGCACGCCTGGCGGATGATCCGGGTCGTTTCGATGTGATTGTGACCATGAACCTTTACGGCGATATCATCAGCGATATTGCTGCCGAAGTAGCCGGTTCGGTTGGTCTTTGCGGCAGCGCCAATATCGGAGACAACTTTGCGATGTTCGAAGCCATCCACGGCTCGGCGCCAGACATTTCCGGACTCAACCTGGCGAATCCTTCCGGCCTTATCAATGCGGCTTGTATGATGCTGGTTCACCTTGGCCAGGGCGAAGTGAGCGCCCGCATCCAGAATGCACTGCTCTGTACCCTGGAAGACGGTATCCATACCGGCGACGTCTACCGGGAAGGCCATTCAGCGGCCAAGGCAGGTACGCGTGAATTTGCCGCCGCCTTGATAGAACGCCTCGGCAAAGAACCCAAGCGCTTCACCCCGGTACGCATTTCGACCGATAAACCCATCCATCTCAAACCTGTGGAGCGCCGCAAATCGGTGATGCAATGTGTAGGTGTGGATGTCTATGTGCACCACGACGGCGATCCCCAGTCGCTTGGTCATGCACTTGAACAAGCTGCAGCCGGCATCCTCAGCCTCAAGATGATGAGCAATCGCGGTCTGATAGTCTATCCCGACCGTGTGGCGGATGGCCAGCTCACCGACCAATACCGCTGCCGTTTCTGCGCTTCGGTTGATTATACCGTGCCTGTGAGCCAGGACGCCATCATGCAATTGCTCATGGCCATTCACGGAGCCGGCCTTGAAATCAACAAGACCGAGTTTCTTTATACCGATAACGGCAAACGGGCCTTCTCACTTGGCCAGGGCGAACGGTAAAAAACAGCAAACGATATGGAACTCAACGGACAAATAGCGGTCATCACCGGAGTGAGCAAGGGCATAGGCCGTTCGGTCGCCCTGCAGTTGCTCGCGGCAGGTTGCAAGGTGTATGGCCTGGGCCGCAACCGCCCGGATATGGACCACCCGGAATTCAACTTTCTGAGCTGCGATGTGCGCCGCCTGGAAGAAGTGGAACACTGCTTCGGTCAGATCTTCCAAACCGAAGGCAACCGCGTCGATATCCTCATCAACAATGCCGGTCTCGGTTATTTCGGCTATTGCGAAGAGATGCCCATCGAGCAGTGGGATGAAATGTTCCAGACCAATGTAAACGGCATGTTCTATTGCACGCGCATGGTACTGGCCGGGATGAAGGAAAGGCAATACGGACAGATCGTGAACATCGCATCCATTGCCGGACTTGAAGGTTACCAGCAGGTGAGTGGCTATTGTGCCACCAAATTCGCCGTGCGCGGGTTCAGCGATGCACTGTACAAGGAAGTGCGCGATGACGGCGTGCGGGTTACCTGCGTCTATCCGGGCAGCGTGAAGACCGATTTTTTCCGCAACAGCGAAAACATCAAGCCGCACGATTACATGCTCGATCCCGACGATGTGGCTGAAGCGATGGTGAACTTCCTCCGCATGCCGCGGAACTTCCACACCGTGAACCTCGAGATCCGGCCTTTGCAGCCCAAAGGTCCGCGCAAACCCGAAGCCTGAGATTCGCCTTCGGGCACCGCTCATGCCCGGCGGGAAACCAACACTTCCGGCTTTCCGCTGTTTCTTACTGTATGGCATTGTTGAAAGAAGTCCCCCTGGCGACCCAGGGACAGTTACCCGATCGCGGCATCACCTTGTATTATTTTTATGACGCGCTCTGCGGCTGGTGTTATGGTTTTTCGCCCGTTATCGCCAGGCTTGCCGATGAACGCACGGGAGAAGACCTGCGGCTCGAAGTAATCAGCGGCAATATGGTTCCCGATGAAGGTGCACAGCCCATTGCAGGCATGGCGCAGTATATCCTCTCTGCTATTCCGCGCCTTGAAGAGATGACGGGCGTACAGATGGGTGAAGCCTACAAAGCAATATTGCGCGACGGCAGCCGCGTGTACAGCTCGGGACGTCCGGGTCGTGCCCTGGCCTGGTGGAAAACGCAGGACCCGACGCGACAGGCGGTTTTTGCCGGGCTCTTGCAGAGGGGAATCTTCCGGGAAGGATTGCCAACGGATGGCGAAGCGCTTTATCGTTTTGTCGCTGAAAAGCTGGAAGTCGATGCCGAACCAATTCTGGAGGCAATCGGCGATGAGCATATCGCTTATGCGGCGAATTCAGAAGCGCAGTTTGCCCGCGAACTCGGTATCACCGGTTTCCCGGCACTGGTGGCGCTTAAAGAAGGTAAATTCTATCTGCTTGCCCGCGGGTATGTTTCCGAGGCAACCTTGTTCCAGCAGCTTGATACGCTGGTGAAGCAATAAACGCATTCCTTCTTGCCATTGGTTTCCGGGCACTGCCCACGGCGTGTTCGGATATATGGCACAGGCTGCAATGCAGCTAACGGGCCACTTGTTTACTGCGGACTGCGATTTTCCCGTTTACCTTATGCCTGCGTCGTGATATCAATGGATGTAAACGATGCAGGCGCATCTTTACAGAGCCCTCTTCAAGGCTTGGTTCTCCGTTTTACGGGCGCCGCGCGGATCCCCCCTCCGTTGCGGTGTTCCCGTGTCCGGACGAACCGATGGCCAGGTCATCACCTATCTTTGAGCTATGCATACTCCCCGATTCTTGCTGATGTGGATTTTGTTCCAGCTTTCTCAATTGCCATTGCAAGCAGGCATGGGTCTGGGAGCAGGACAGAAAACTGGTATTCCGGCGCGTGTACACATCGTTTCCATCGGCATCAATGTCTACAACGGGTTACCTTATGAATTTGCCAATTGTGTGCGCGATGCCGAAGCCTACGAAGCGAGTTTTGTTCGGGACTACCGCCGGCTATTCCCATCGGACACCGCTTCGCAGCGCAAGGCAGATGAACGCATCATACGTTATCGCTGTGTGAATGAATCGGCGAAACGGGAGGATATACTCGCTACGCTGAACAAGGTGATCCGCGATGCGCGCCCGGAAGATGCCTTTGTCTTCACCTTCAGTGGTTTCTCTTTCGACATACGCGAAGCGGACAGCAGCCTGAGCACCTGGTTCGCGCCATATGGGATCGCCTTGCCTGGCGCGGTTGGATTGGGGGCATATACTGCCTCACCTGACTTAAAAGCAGCTGCCCTTTCGCTACGCGAGTTGAAAGACCTCTTGCAGCTGGTTCCGGCCAATCAGCAATTGTTTATTCCTGAAGCCGGCACAACCTACAATTTCCGCGTGGCATTCCTGCGGGAGTTGCTTGAGGACGATCCGCGGGTGATTCTGCTTTCGCCGAAGAATCGGGTGGTTATTTATCCGCAGGGGCTTACCCTGGATCATTGTTATTGCCGCAACGGAAGGAAGAATTATCAGAATGGACCCATTTGCCATTTCATCAGCAGCCTGAACGATACGGCTGTGAACCTCTTCGATCTCATGCGCAGCGATGCCCGGCAGGAAAGGGCGGGGATGGCCCTGCGGCAGCGGGAATTGTCCTGCGGTTTGCCTGGATATCCGAACGGTTATATGGGTATCTTGTTTGAGCGGAAGTACATCGAAGACATTTCGCTGCTCTTTCCAGATGCCGGCGGACGAAGCAGGGGTGGAAAAACACAGCGTACCGGTCCGGTTACAGCGCCGGGATTCACCGGTCGGAAGGTGGCTTTGCTTTCCGGTTGCAGTGTGTTCCAGCCTGCCGAATACTGGGAATACCTGCCCAATGCGCGACGCGATGCTGAAGCCATCGCCGCAGTGTTGCACGACCTCTACGGTTATGATACCATTGTATTGCGCGACCCCTTGCGCGAGGAACTGGAACGTGCCTTGCTGGACCTTTCCCGCAATGTGGGTCCCAACGATCAGCTCTTTCTATATTTTGCCGGCCACGGCGATTACGACAGCGCCTTGCTCGACGACGGTTTTGTGGTTTGCAGGAACTCGCTTCATCCGGAACAGGATCCTATGCGCAACAGCTATTTGGCCTATTCCAGATTGGAGCGTTATATCAACCGCCTGCCCTCTCGGCAAATCATGATGGTGCTCGATCTTTGCTTTGGCGCGTCGTTCGATAATACCCTTTCGCGGTGCAAGGAAACGAAGGCTTACGCCGCCGATCCTGATGGCAGTTTTCTGATGGCGAAGTCGCGATTCCGCACGCGCCTGTTCTTGTCCAGCGGAGCCTTCCGCAAGGTGCCCGATGGTTTCAGTGGCTCCCATTCTCCCTTTACCTTGCGCATGTTGGAAGCCTTGCGTGGCAAGGGCGGAGAGGAAGGCTTTCTGACCGCAACAGATTTGTTTCGCTTCGTGTACAAGTTGCCTGCCGAGCCCCGTATGGCGAGCTTTGGCGATGATGAATGCGGTAGCGAGTTTGTTTTTTTGCCGCGGTGAGGGGGGGTAAAATTTTCCTTGGCACGATGAATGGCGATGGTGCCGGGGTCAGGTCGGTTGATAGTGATTAAAACCGATCTCGCAAATTTCCGGGAATGAGGCCGACGGAACGATAAAAGGAATCAGGCATCGGCAGCGTGTGTGGCGGTCACAAGTTGAAAGCGGGAGAGTAATGGGGATGGGCTGGGTTTGGAAGCGGGAGTTGGCAGGTGATTTCGCCCTTGGGTAAACGGAAAACCCAGATTAGTCGGAAGCGTCCACTATGTACGGCAGGTTCCATGCCTTGCTGACGAACAAACCGAACATGTGTTCAACTTTCTGATTTCCGCTGTAGCGGCGATTGGTGAGGTAGCAGAATTCTCCCAGATAATTCCGGAGGTAGCGTGAACTCACGTAATGGTGGATGCCTTCCAGGTTGCGTCTGGCATTGACAATCATAATCTCCGTGTAGCGCAATCTGCCTATATAGCGGTCATCCTCGAACCAGGGGCGCGGACGTTTGTCGAGGCTGCGGATGCGGATATTCATTCCGACTGGAAGCTCTTCAGGTGTCAGCGGCGTAGTTTTCCGTGGAACCGGATGGTGATGGTTGTACGGAAGGTCTTTCAATGATTCAGGCAGCATTGAAATCAGTCGCAAACGCCCGCCCTGCGCGTGGATGAACCACGGATGGCTATGAGGCAATTGCAAATTCAGTCCCTTTATCTCAACAGGCATCAGCTCCAGGCCCTGTCCTTCATCTGCCTGTACCTTCAACCCTTGCTTTGCAGCGGCCTTGGTGGTTTCAGCTTGAGGGTCTGACTTTTCAGGAACAGCCGGAAAGTTGGCAACACCCGCCGTAAGATGGTCCAACATTGCGTACCAATCGACCAGATCCGCCATCATCACCTTCATTTTCTGCATCATCAGCCAGATCGGGCGATAGTTCCGGTGTCCCAGATGGCGCTGTACCTGCAAAGCAGAAATCGATTTCTTCTGGAAAGCAACTACACCAATCGCGTAAACCCAGTAACGGAAAGGGAGTTTTGAATACTCTAGCAAGGTTCCACTGCGCAAAGTCATTTCAGACTTGCATTGTCTACACCGGTATTTCAGCTTTGA
>Ga0209990_10001065_pt1 | contig 24503 bp, 19 predicted proteins | sample NOAtaG_6_FD_187304 | JGI IMG/M metagenome (GOLD analysis project Ga0209990, IMG submission 187304) | Freshwater lake microbial communities from Lake Erie, under a cyanobacterial bloom - NOAA_Erie_Diel5S_2200h metaG (SPAdes) (version 2) | ecosystem: Environmental > Aquatic > Freshwater > Lake ...
GTAAGGTATGGTTGTGATCGTGTAATTGTTAGTGTTTGTGGGTGTTGTAGGTGTAAATCTTCGAGCATCTTGTAAAGCAGACCATTGCGTATTATTTCTACCTGGTGTGATGTGAGCAGCAGTTGCATTATTTTTTTCTGTACCTTGTATTGCAAGACCACTATTCCATGTGGTGGCGATTGGTTTGTTACCAATATGGTATTCTATATTATTTGATCCTTCAAAAAGTAATAATCCCATATAGTTACATTGCCCAGTACTAAACATCGCTACATTCTCGTACAGTACTGCAAAAATTCGATTAGGAGCTGTTCCAACAGTTTGATATTTTATTGTTCCTCCCATTGCAGGGTTCATATCTTGATAACACAACATTGCAGTATTGAAAGCTGAAGTGAATGTTGCGTTTGGAAGAGGCGCAACTCCTGTTAACCCCCAAGGACAATATCCACCAGCATTTGCTAAATTAAAAGAAACTAATCCATTTGATCCAATAACACATTGCGTGTAATTATTTCCATAAAAGTTAAAAGTGAAGCCAAGGTTAACTACACCAGACCACACGTCATCACTCAGATTTAATGTTGTTGGTGCATTTAAGCTTACACCTGCCGACCCAATTCCAGCACCACCAGCACAGTTAGTGATTACAACAGTTTGCCCCTGACAAACAGTAGCATCTTGACCTAAGCATAGGTTTACAGGAGGATAGGTTTGCGCTATTCCGCTTAACTTAAAAAAAAGACCGAATAGGGTTAAAAGTAGTGTATGTTTATTGCTCATTGCTTAACTTTTTGAACTTACTTTTTATTGACGTGCTAATTTAATTAAAGTTGCTTTAACATTGATTGAAAAAAATATTTCATTTAAAAATTTCGATTCAATTTCTAATAAATACGTTTGTAGTATTTAATTGACATGTATGATTTTATTGCCGATAGCCTTGCAAGATGAAAAATTAGTTACATTTGCCCCGTTGATCTAAAAATATTTTATAATGTCAAGTAAATACCAATCAGAAATCGATGCGTTCATGAGCCGGGTTAAGGCAACACATGGACATGAAAAAGAATTTATTCAAGCTGTACAAGAGGTTGCAGAGGCTGTAATTCCTGTTATTGAAGAAACACCTAAGTATAAATCAGCTAAGATATTAGATAGAATTGTAGAGCCTGAAAGAACGCTAATTTTCAGAGTTCCATGGTTGGATGACAAAGGTGAAGTTCAAGTGAACAGGGGGTATAGAGTGGAGTTCAACTCTGCCATAGGTCCCTATAAAGGAGGATTAAGATTCCACCCTTCTGTAAATTTATCAATCTTAAAATTTTTAGGTTTTGAGCAAATTTTCAAAAATTCACTAACCACTTTGCCGATGGGCGGTGGTAAAGGAGGTTCCGATTTTGATCCAAAAGGAAAATCTGATAATGAAGTTATGAAATTTTGTCAATCATTTATGACAGAATTATCCCGTCATATCGGTGCGGATACGGATGTCCCTGCTGGTGACATAGGCGTCGGAGGAAGAGAAATTGGATACATGTTCGGTCAATACAAAAGAATTCGAAATGAATTTACAGGTGTATTAACTGGTAAAGCTAGAAATTGGGGTGGTTCATTAATTAGACCAGAGGCTACAGGTTACGGTACCGTTTATTTCGCTAAAGAGATGTTGGCAACTAAGAACGATTCTTTTCAAGGTAAAACAGTTGCAGTTTCTGGTTCTGGAAATGTTGCTCAATATGCTTGTGAAAAAGCTACTCAATTAGGTGCGAAAGTATTAACATTATCAGATTCTGAAGGTTACATTTTTGATGCTGATGGTATTGATAAAGATAAATTGGCATTTGTAATGGAATTGAAAAACGTCAAACGAGGACGAATTTCTGAATATGTTGCAAAATATCCTAATGCTAAATTTATTGCAGGTAAAAGACCTTGGGAGGTGAAAGTTGATATCGCATTACCTTGTGCAACACAAAATGAATTAAATGGAGAGGAAGCGAAATTACTTATTCAAAATGGTGTTAAATGCGTTGCAGAAGGTGCTAATATGCCAAGTACTCCAGAAGCTATTGCTGCATTTCAAGCTGCTAAAGTATTATTCTCTCCTGGAAAAGCATCCAATGCTGGTGGTGTGGCAACCTCTGGTTTGGAAATGTCACAAAATTCACTGAGATTGTCTTGGACCGCAGAGGAGGTAGACCAAAAACTTCACGGAATCATGGTTTCTATCCATGAGGCATGCGTAAAATATGGTAAAACTGAGGATGGTCACATTGATTATGTAAAAGGTGCAAATATTGCAGGATTTGTTAAAGTTGCTGATTCTATGATTGATCAAGGTTTAGTTTAATGTAAATATCTTTTTTTTGAAGGGGCCTTTAAATTAAAGGTCCCTTTTTGTTTACTATCCACTTTTGTGGCTGTGTTTGATCAAATCATTTAACTTTGTTAAAAAACTAATGTAATGGCAGAAACCTTTAGTAAAAGATATATCGAATATAATCGAGACGGATTTGATAATAACGAATTGATTACCATCTATCAAGCACTCTTGAAACCTCGTATGATAGAAGAAAAAATGCTCATTTTACTGCGTCAAGGTAAAATTACTAAGTGGTTCTCTGGTTGGGGGCAGGAAGCAGTTTCTGTTGGTTGTGCCTATGCAATGAATAAGGAGGAATACATCCTTCCAATGCACAGAAATTTAGGTGTTTTCACTACTCGGGAAATTCCTTTGGATAGGTTATTTGCACAATTTCAAGGTAAACTATCTGGTTTTACCAAAGGAAGGGATAGGTCCTTCCATTTCGGAACACAAGACTATAAAATAGTTGGAATGATATCACATCTTGGCCCTCAACTTGGTATCGCTGATGGTATTGCTCTTGCTTCAGTATTGAAAGATTTAAAAAAATCTACCTTAGTTTTTACTGGTGATGGAGGAGCATCGGAAGGAGATTTTCACGAATCACTAAATGTTGCATCTGTTTGGGATTTACCTGTGATTTTTGCCATAGAAAATAATTGTTGGGGACTCTCAACTCCTTCTTCTGAGCAATTTAAATGTAAACAATTTATCGATAAGGGAATCGGATATGGTATGGAAGCTATTCAAGTGGATGGCAACAATATTCTCGAGGTTATTAGAACGGTAAAAGAATTAAACGAGCAAATTCGGAATAATCCAAAACCAATTTTATTAGAATTAATGACATTTCGTATGAGAGGCCATGAAGAAGCCTCTGGTACAAAGTATTATCCTCAAGGACTCCAAGATGAATGGGAAAAGTATGATCCGGTTAAAAATTTTGAGATTTATCTGAAAGAAATTGGTGTGCTTGATGAAATCACAGAGAATCAAATTAAAATAAATTTTAAGCATGAAATACAAACTTCTTTCGATAAAGCGAATGAAGAGCCTCAGGTAGAGCCGGATGTTTCAACAGAGTTAAATGATCTTTATTTACCGTTTAAATCTAATATCGAAGAACCAATTGGTTCTTCAAGTGAAAAAAGATTCATTGATGCAATTCAAGAAGCATTGAGAGAATCAATGGTAAAGTATCCCGACTTAATCATTATGGGACAGGATATTGCTGAGTATGGTGGGGCATTCAAAGTAACTGAAGGTTTTGTTGAACAATTTGGTAAGCATAGAATTAGAAATACACCTATCTGTGAATCTGCTATTGTTGGAGCTGGATTGGGTTTGTCTATCGCCGGCATGAAATCAATTGTTGAAATGCAATTTGCCGATTTTGTAACGTGCGGTTTCAATCAAATTGTCAACAATTTAGCGAAAATTCATTGGAGATGGGGCCAAAATGCCGATGTAGTTATAAGAATGCCTACAGGTGCAGGGACTGCTGCTGGGCCTTTTCATTCTCAAAGTAATGAAGCATGGTTTGTTCATACTCCCGGTTTAAAAATAGTATTTCCGTCTTCACCGTATGACGCCAAGGGACTACTTAATGCTGCAATTGAAGATCCTAATCCTGTTTTGTTTTTTGAACATAAATATTTATACAGAAGCGTAAAAGAAGAAGTTCCTGATTCCTATTATACAATTGAAATTGGTAAAGCTAAGATAGTTCAAGAAGGATCAGATCTTACTATTATTACTTATGGATTAGGTGTTCATTGGGCTATTGAATATGCAAATAGCAACAAGATAAACTCTATCGAAATTGTTGACTTAAGAACCTTGTTGCCACTAGATGTAAATACTATTATTAGCTCTGTCAAGAAAACTGGAAAAGTAATTGTTTTGCATGAGGACTGTTTAACAGGAGGAATCGGTGGTGAGTTAGCCGCAATAATTAACGAAAATTGTTTTGAATATCTTGATGCTCCTGTTAAAAGAGTAGCTTCCTTAGATACACCGGTTCCGTTTGCTGTTAGTTTGGAAAATCAATTTTTACCGAAAGAAAGATTGACCGTCGCAATTAACGAACTTTTAAATTACTGATAAAAATTTGTCGGCTAATAAGATAAAAATCAAAGTGTTAGAATTAATCATAAACTAATTCATAACCTGGATATTTTTTCGAATCGTAAGTGAACTTAGAATCTTCAAGTACCGGATTCGAGGTGAATTTCGTTACGCTGTAAGTTAGCACTGTACCATCATTAGCTTTCATTACAGCCTTTTTTAATTCACTCGAAGATTTTGTTATGTAAAGAACAATAGTGTGGTAGTCTGAAGAACTAGCATCTTTTGGGTAAAGGTTTATAACATGAACAGCGGCCTCATTTAATGTTGACTCTTTTTCATATTTGTTCTTAAAACCATCTTCCCATAAGTTCATTAGTTTTTTAGGATTCATGTTTTCAGATTCCGCATCATCTGCATCTGTTACGTAAGTGGTTTTTTCATCCTTGATAATTGTCCAAGTTTTGGTGCCATTAGAAATTATGGTATTGTCCCCATAAGAAGCATGAAATTTCTGACCTTTAACCCAACCTTTTCCAGTTTCACTAGAGTTTGTTCCATTGTTTGAATTTTTAAGGCTCACACTAAATTCAATATAAAATGCGGTCATCGCTTCAATTTTGGAAGACATCTTTTCTAAAACAACTTCTGCTTTAGAATCTTGAGCGAATGAAACACTTGAAATAACTAAGAAAAAAGGTAACAATATTTTCATCTTTGTAATAAATTTCTATGCAAATATCATAAATTATGCCAACTAGTGAAAAGAAAATCAATATTTCTTTTGGAATAATTGATATTCTTTTTTTGTGATATTCAATGAATATGCTTAAAAATTATGCTTTTGATTCTAAGCTTTGAAGATCATTTAAATAATTATATTTTGCTTTAAATTAGTATATAATTTCTAATTTAGAAGGTGCGAAGATTGATGCCATTATTATTAATATTTGTTTTTACTTGGAGTATTCTAGGTGTAATAGTTTCTTTTCATGTTGAATATAATTCTATTAAAAAAGAAGTAAAAGCAAGAATTAAAAAAGGAATCCCTGAAGAAGATCTTGTGTGCTTAGAATTTTCTGTTGTTGAATATACTGAGCTGAATTGGATAAAATCGAATGAATTTCAATACAATGGTCAATTTTATGATGTTGTTAATAAAAATTTCACATCTAACGGACGTATAGTTTTAAAATGTATCTCTGATAAAAAAGAGAAAGAATTTTTTGCTAATCTCGATATACAGATTGGTAATTCTATTGATAAAAAGCAAAGCAATGGTCCAATATCTATATTGTTTAGAGTACTAAAGTCGCCATTAATTTTTGAAATATTACCAACAAAAAGAATTGAAAACTATGAAGTAACCAGGAGGCATAATTTTAACTATACCTATTCTGTAAAGACATTTATTTCTAAGCTCGAGTCCCCTCCTCCGAATAAAAACTGACAATTTCTTATTGTTATAAATTCAAATAAAGTTTTTTATTAATATTCAGATTATGAAGAATATAAGTATTCTTTTGGGCTTCTTGTGTTCATTATTATATGCACAAGCCCAAAATATTACAATATTGGATCAATATAGCCTTCAGCCAATTTCAGGAGTTGAAGTTAAAATAGATCAATCTGCTGAACAAATTGGTTTATCAGATAAAAATGGAAAAAAGTCTTTAGACAAAAAAATGGATGAATATCAAATCATAACATTTATTCATCCAATGTATACGCCAGTTCAACTAACATACATAGAATTGGTTAATAATAATTTTATTGTTTTAATGCATGAAAACATTAACTCCCTCCAAGAAATTGTCGTTTCTGCGAGTAGATTTGAAGAAAAAAAACAGGATGTTGCTCAAAAAATTCAAGTAATTCGATCATCTGAACTAAGCAATTTAAATCAGTCCTCAACTGCGGATGTATTAGCCAATTCAGGTAACATTTTGGTTCAAAAGAGTCAACTCGGTGGTGGTAGTCCAGTAATCAGAGGATTTGAGGCAAATAGAGTACTTATAGTAATAGACGGAGTGCGAATGAATAATGCAATATATCGCGGTGGACACTTACAAAACGTTATTACATTAGATAATTCCATTATGGATCGAGTAGAAATCGTCTATGGTCCTGGTTCTGTTGTTTATGGTTCTGATGCATTGGGAGGAGTAATGTCCTTTTCTTCAAAAAATCCCGTTTTATCAAAAGATGATGAAACCGTTATTAAAGCAGCAGCTTACACAAGGTATATGTCTGCAGCTTCTGGTTATGCTGCACATGCTGATATTTCTGTTAGTGGAAAAAAAATTGGTTCATTAACATCATTTACCTACTCAAGTTTTGGTGACCTTAGACAAGGAGCAAACAGAGATCCAGAAGTAGGAAATTTTGGTGCAAGACCATGGTATGTTCAACGAATTAATGGTTTAGATTCGACCGTAATAAATAAGGATACAAACCTACAAGTAGGTTCAGGTTACAGTCAGTACGATGTTTTACAAAAGTTCATGTATCATCAAAATGACAATATAAGACATACTTTAAATTTTCAGTTTTCTAACTCTTCCAATATTGATCGCTATGACCGTTTAACACAAGTTGCTGGTGGAAATCCTAAGTATGCAGAGTGGTATTATGGCCCTCAAAAAAGAATCTTTGCGTCTTATACTTTGGAATTGCTTAAGAAAAATATTTTTTATGATAAAGCACGTTTAATATTTGGTTATCAGCAAATTGAAGAAAGTAGAATAGAAAGAAAATATCGAAAAGATCTGTTAAACCATCGAATTGAGAATCTTCATATTATAACCGGAAATTTTGATTTTGTAAAAAAAACAGGTAGAAACGAATTGAGGTATGGTTTTGAGGGTTGGTACAATGATGTTAATTCTTCAGCATTTTCAAAAAATATTTCAACAGGTGAAATAACTTCATTAGATACCCGATATGCTTCTGGAGGAGCTATAATGCATTCATTGGCGTTTTATGCCACACATACTTTGGAGATAAATGAAAAACTTATTCTTAATGATGGATTGCGTTTTTCGAACGTTAATTTGACGGCATTATTCACCGACACGACGTTTTTTAATTTCCCGTTTAATGAGGCTGTTCAAAAGAACAATGCATTAAATGGTAATCTTGGATTGATATATATGCCAGAATCTGGATGCAGAGTAACAGCTTTGTTATCCTCAGGATTTAGAGCCCCTAATGTAGATGATTTAAGCAGAGTTTTTGAGTCTACACCTGGGACCATCAATGTGCCTAACCCTAATTTAAAACCAGAGTATACATACAATGGTGAAATTGGAGTTTCAAATTCATTTAACAACTGGTTAAATGCATCAGCAACTGGTTATTATACGATCTACAGGAACGCTTTAACGACTCAGAATTTCACCTATAATGGTCAGGATTCTATCATATATGGAGGTGTGATGAGTAAAGTTGTTGCAACTACTAATGCAAATAAGGCATATATGTATGGATTAGAATTGGCTTTAAATGGAACGCTTAATAACAATATTTCTTTTTATGCTACCTATAACTATACTTATGCGAGAATTGTAACGGATACGACAGCTGTACCACTTGATCATATCCCTCCGGTTTTTGGTAAATTTGGAATGCAGTTGACTGAAAAGAAATTTCGTGCTGACTTTTTCGTGAATTGGAGCGCATGTAAGAAAATTGAAGATTACAATCCTTTTGGAGAAGATAACCAAGCATATGCCTTACCACAGGGTATGCCATCCTGGTATACGATAAATACCAGATTAACTTATCAGTTCAATAAGTATGTTGGTGTTCAAGTTGCTTGTGAAAATATTCTTGATAGAAATTACAGAGTTTTTGCTTCAAACATAAGCGCTCCAGGTCGAAATTTTATTGTCACACTTAGAGGCTCATTTTAAATAATATTTCTAGATAGCATTCGATTTACCGGATGCTATCTAGTCATATATTTCCCTACTTTGGGATGATAGAAAAATCGTTTTGAAAGTTTGCCAGTTTTTTTAATTTTCGGAATAAATGTGAATTTATCAAAATCTCCTTTTGTTGGTTGAATTAAATCGGCAAGGTAGACTAAAATATCTTTTCTCTCTGATAAACTTCCTTTGTCATATTCAAAATAATAGGCTTCATTTTCTTTATTTCCCAAACCATCAAAGTTTTTCCATTCAAAAAACTTTTCAAATTTTTTATTGGAATAGCTAAAATAAACTCTGTAAGAGGCATTTAATATTCTATAGTCAACAAGAATATCCTTGTAACTATTTGATGTAATATTTTCAAATTGAACTTTTAGTTTTGCTAATGGACTTGAATCAATAACCTTTTCACATGTAATTTTTTGAGATAAACCATCAAAGTATAGCAAGTAATTGTAATCGCCCATAAATCCTACATCCGCTATTTTTGCAGGGTTTTTCGATTTGAAAGCCTTATTTTTTGCCAAATTCAATAAATTCAATGTAACAACAGCGTCAGTTAGACTATCGCTATCTAACTTTTCAAAAAATATTTGCGTAGAAAATTCTAAAGTTGAATCTAGATTAAGACCTAGTCTGATATAATTTTTTAAATAGTTATTGAGTTCTTTTTCGTATTGTTTAGATTTTAAATTGGGTTTAAATGATTCCAAAATTTTGATTTCCTCGGCTGTAAATTCAAATTTGCTGTTAAAATTTTCATTTGAATTGTTTTTATTTACTTCATTTTTTGATTGTTGATCATTACTTTCGTTGTTATTTGATTTACTTTTTGTGGGAGTACTTTCGCAACCCAACGTAACAAGAATTGTCGACATTAAAAAAATCAATTTTTTCATATTTGGGGAAAAATAAAATCTTTACAAAAGTATTCAAAAATAAGAGATCCTATTTTAAATGACTATATGCAACTAGAATTAGATCAATCTTGGGCGAAGGCTTTAAATCATGAAATTAATAAGGAATATTATCAAAATTTGATGAGGTTCTTGAAAACGGAATATATCCAAAATCCTGATTCAATTTTTCCAAGTCAAACTGATATTTTTCGTGCTTTCAATTTATGTTCTATTGACAATACAAAGCTCGTTATTATAGGTCAAGATCCATATCCAACAAGAGGTTATGCCAATGGGCTTAGTTTTTCGGTTAATGATAGTGTTTCTCCTTTGCCAAGAAGTTTAACGAACATATTCAAAGAATTAAATGAGTCTTTATCAATTGAAATACCTGAAAATGGCAATTTAGAAAGATGGGCAAAACAAGGTGTTTTACTCTTAAACAATGTGCTTACCGTTAGAGAATCTAAACCTGGAAGTCATGAAAACCAAGGCTGGGAAATATTTACAGATGCTGTTATTTATGAATTATGTCGAAGAAAATCTAATCTTGTGTTTTTACTTTGGGGATCTAAAGCAAAAGAAAAAGCAAAAATAGCTAAAAGATATAAACATTTGGTTTTAGAAGCACCTCATCCATCACCACTTTCAGCTTATAAGGGATTTTTTGGTTGTAATCACTTTTTATTGGCCAATCAGTATTTGGAAAATTATGGAATTTCGCCGATTCATTGGTGATGTTTTATAATACATTCGGAACCTTTTGTAAATTTGTAACTTATGGATTTGCATAACGATTTAATATTACGAGCTGCTAGAGGCGAAGAGATAGAAAGGTATCCAGTTTGGTTAATGAGGCAGGCAGGAAGAATTTTACCGGAATATCGTGCGGTGAGATCCTCGCTAAAGGATTTTAAAGAATTGATAGAAACCCCCAAATATGCAGCAGAGGTAACTGTTCAACCCGTTGATATTTTGGATGTTGATGCTGCCATAATATTTTCTGATATTTTGGTAGTTCCCGAAGCAATGGGACTTCCTTATCAGATGTTGGAAAAGTCCGGGCCTTATTTTGAGCATACAATTCGCAGTAAAGAAGAATTGCAGAAATTAGATTCCGATATTGATGTAAAAGATAGATTATCATATGTTTTTGAGGCCATTCGGCTTACAAATAATGAACTAAATGGTCGTGTTCCGTTGATAGGTTTTGCCGGTGCACCTTGGACTATTTTATGCTACATGGTCGAAGGAAGGGGATCCAAAACATTTTCAGAAACAAGAAAACTTTTATATGTAAACCCTAGTTTGGCACATGAGTTGCTAAACCGCATCACTGAAGTTACTATTCAGTATTTGAAAGAACAGGTGAATGCAGGGGCTCATATGCTGCAGCTATTCGATTCATGGGCGGGTATTCTTGGTGAAAATCAATATGCCGAATTTGGACTTCAATACATAAATAAAATTGTAAAAAATATTAATTCTGTACCAATGACGGTTTTCTCTAAAGGTGCAATAATGTCACTAAATGATATTGCTAATATTGATTGCAATACAATAGGGTTGGATTGGAATATGGACGTACAAAGTGTAAGAAAGCTTGTTGGTGAAACTAAAACACTGCAAGGTAATTTAGATCCTTGCGTTCTTTATTCTTCTCACCAACAAGTAAATAAATTAACATTAAATTTGTTGAATTCATTTACAAGTAAAAGACATATTGTAAATTTGGGTCATGGAGTTTATCCTGATGTTGATCCGGAAAAAGTAAAAACATTTATTAAAACTGTAAAAAATTATGAAATACAAGCTTGATATCCAAAAAATGATCTTATTGTTTGTTTGCAGTATTTGTGCAAATGGTTTCCTTTTCTCTCAAAAAGAATTGAATCTCGTCAAAAATTCAAGTTTTGAATCGGTTGAAGGTAAGGTAAAGAAAATTGGCATGATAGAAAATGCATTAGATTGGTTCTCTGCTACGGGTAAACCTGCTGATTTATTCGTTGGAGGAGAAAAATCTGTTGAAACTTCAACTGCTGCAAATTTATTTGGTGCAGAGGAGCCTAAAGACGGTAAAAATTACGCTGGAATTGTTGCTTACACTTTCAATTCCGATAAACTTCAGCGATCCTATATTTATTCTAAATTGAGTACGCCACTTAAAAAAGGAAATAGATATTGTGTTAAATTTTATGTTTCCTTCGCAGAAGCATCTAAATATTCAAGTAACAATATCGGCGCATATTTCACAAAAGAAATTAATGAAATAGGTGAGGATAAAACTTATATCGTTGGTAATAATGCTGGGGTAGTTTTACATGCTAGTAACGATAAGGAAAGTTTTAATGCAACTTTTGGTTGGAAAGAGATTTGTGGGACTTTTCAGGCGAAAGGGGGGGAGTCGTACATTGTTATTGGTAACTTTGAAGATGACGTGAAAACAAGGTATGAAAAGGTAAAGAAACCGGCTAATTTTGAAAATGACCAAATCATTGGTGCGTATTACTACATCGACGATATTTCAGTAGAAGTTTTAGAGAAAAACGCTAACTGTGAGTGCATGGTTGAAGTGAAAAATAAATATTCCACATTATTGGTTGAAAAATCAATTGTCATCACTGAAAAAATGTCAATTACTGAACAAATTGAAATTCAACAAGCAAATTTTGTTTTTGGAAAAAGTAATTTGTCTTTAGCTGGTACAACATCATTAGATTTTATAGCTCAGAAAATGACTGAAAATCCTCAAATTAAACTTGAAATTTCTGGTCATAGTGATTCACAGGAAGATTCTGTCGCAACTATTGAACCCGAATACGCAGATATGGATTTAAATCGAATTAATACTGCTGTATTGTACTTAATTGAAAAAGGTATCGACGAGTCCCGATTAATGAGTTCTCGAGAAGGTCATGCCATCCCAAGTGAGGAGATTGTTGAAACCGATGATGAAGAGGTCAGAATGGCGAAATGCAGAAGAATAACTTTTAAAGTTAGATAGCAGTAATTAAAATATTTCAAAAAGGGCGTGATTAACGCCCTTTTTTATTGCATTTAAATTATGTTAATTTATCGGAATTAAATGATTCAATAGTCTTGTATACCTCATTTGTCGGTAGACCAACAATATTGGTGTATGATCCATCAATTCTATCTATAAATGTTAATCCAATCCAATCTTGAATTCCGTATGCACCTGCTTTGTCCAATGGATTATAGTTTTGAACATAATGATTTATTTCATTTTCAGCTATTTTACTAAAAAAGACTTTTGATATACAGCTGAAGAGAATATTTCTTTTTGAATTTCCTATACAAACACCTGTAATAACTTCATGATGTTTTCCAGAAAGCTTTTTGAGCATTGATGTGGCCTCGATGGTATCAATAGGTTTTCCAAGAATTTCATCCTTGATTAAAACAATGGTATCTGCACATATTAAAAGGGCATTTTCGTCAATCTTGCTAATCAAATGATTAAATTTCTCGTGTGCGATATATTCAGCAACTTTATAAACCGAAATATTTGATGGATAATTTTCTTCAATATCTGCAGCGCATACTTCAAATTCATAACCCAATGATTTGAGAAGTTCAAACCTACGGGGCGATGCTGAACCAAGAACTATTTTTTTCATAAATTAATGGTAGGTAATAAAGGCTGCTAATTCCAAAGATCATTGATATTTTTATTAGTCTGTCATACAATATCAAGCTATCTCCACGTTTAAAATAAATCAACAAAATCAATGCACAATTGATTAGCCCCGCACATATGATAGGAAAGTATTTCGAGATACTTAAAGTGTAAATATTTGATGAACAAGCAAGTTGAAAACCTATAAGCAATGGTAAAACAGATAAAATTATTGACACAAGTACTAATGATTTTTGCATTCCCAGTTTCATGGGTAAAGAATTTACATTAATCAGTTTATCTCCGTCAATATCTTGAGCATCTTTAATTATTTCGCGTGCGAAATTTTGTACAAAAGCAAAAATTGAAATATACCCAATAAAATATCTTTTCTGCTCATCAATTATGAATGTTTCTGATAGAAAAATATAAGATAAGATTATAACTAAGGCTGTTAATATAGCGATTGAGACGTTTCCAATGATCAATTTACGTTTTAAAGTAGTGCTGTAATACCAAAGAATATTAATCGAAATAAATGGCAATACAAACAGCCATAAATTTTTATATTTCCAACTTAAATAACCAACAAGTAATATTGCAATGCCATTAAATATCCAGTGGCTAAAAATAGCCCATCTTTTTTTGATGTGTTTAGTTAAAATGAGTTTATCAGGTTTATTAACTTTATCTGCTTTTAAATCGAAATAGTCGTTTATTATATTTCCTGCTGCAGCGATAAGAATTGTTGATAAAATTAGCAAAGTAAAATCCAGATAATTAAATAACTGATCACCCGCTAAAAGTGATGAATTAACAAACTTTTCTACACCGATCATCGTCAGTGCAATTATGAGTAAATTAATTGGTCTTAAGAGCTTTAAAAAATTCACTATTTGATGATTCTATATTCAGTTCTTCTGTTCGATTGGTGGGCCTTATCTTTTTCATTTTCAGAAGATAATTTGGCAATTTCACTATCGCTAATTTTGGGTTTTGTTTCACCGTACCCTTTGAAGGTGAGTCGTTTTTGGTCAATACCTTTTTGAATGAGATAATTGTACACTGATTTTGCCCTCTGTTCGGAAAGTAATTGGTTTTCTTTCGCGTCACCACGCGTGTCAGTATGACCAGCGATTTCTATTTTTATAGCACTATTTTTATTCAGGAAATTATACAATTTATCCAATTCAATTGATGATTCTGGTCTTAGGGTTGACTTTCCGAAATCAAAGAAAACATTTGCCAGTTCGACAGGTATTTCTGAAGTTTCTGGAACCATTGGTACATCCATATGAATACTCGTAACACTATCGGGACTTGACATGTCAAAATGTTCTGAAAAGAACAGATAACCTGGATAAGTAACATTTAACACATAAGTTTTGTTGATGGGTAGAGACACCATGAATTCTCCAGTGATTTTATCTGCTTCTGAAACAATGACCTCTTTTCCGGTTTCAAGATCAATTAATGAGAATTTTCCTGCTAAAGGTTTTTTGTCAGTAATATCGAATACTATACCATCAAAATATAGTGTTTTAGTTGGGCGATATTCTTCTGGCATCTCAAAATAATAGATGTCTAAATCCCCATAACCTCCAACCCTGTCTGAGGCAAAAAAAGCAATTTCACCATCAGCAGAAACCAATAAAGAATTTTCATCATAAATGGTATTTATAGGATATCCTAAATTTTGAGGTCTTGACCAATTCCCTTTTTCGTCAAGTCGCGAAACGAAAATATCAGAACCCCCCATTCCGATATGACCTCTTGAAGCGAAATAAAGCGTTTTACCGTCTGGGTGAATCAAAACCGATTCTTCTTGCATCGGAGTATTTATTGTTTTTGGTAATGCTACTCCTGGAGACCATTTGCCATCATCTCCTAAATAGGAAACATAGATGTCTGAATTCGTAATTTCCCCTTTTTTGCTTACCCTTCTTATAAAATACAGTGTCTTTCCGTCAGCAGAAAGCGAAGGTTGAGATTCCCAGGAGTAAGAATTAACCCCACCAGGTACATTAACTGGGTTAGACCAAGATGATCCAATTCTTTTGGTATAAAATAAATCACAACTTCCGACGCCTTGTCTGTTCTCACCATAATAATTAGTTCCAGATTGGTCAGAACAAGCCACAAATATCAATGACCTTCCATCCGCAGAAATGGTTGGAGCACCTTCATTTAAAGGGGTATTAACATTTGATGGCATTGCAATGGCTTCCTTCCAAATATTGTCATCATTCAATGAAGAAACATAGAAATCTTCTTGTTCTTGATACTTTGGTACGCGTTCATCTTTTATTCTTCGGGTAAACAACAATGTCTTACCATCAACAGTTATTGTGGGGAAATATTCTGGATTAGCCGTGTTAATACCTGGACCAACATTTATTGGATTATATTTTTTCGGATGTTTAATCGCATCAATAGCAAATTCGCAACTGGCTAGAATTAGATAAGCCTGATTTACCAGTTCAGGATTTGCCTGTTGGTTGTTTACAAAAACATTCAAATTTTTAATGCTATTTTCATAATCACCAAGTGTGTATTGAAGGTTTCCAAGGTAGAAAAAGGTACTGCCTGTCGTGGTATGGTAGGGATTAATTCTCAATGCTGCTTCATAATGTGTTACAGCCTCAGGATAGCTGCGAAGCATTTCGTAAAATTCTGCAACAAGTAAATGAGCTTCCCAAAAATTAGAGTCCTTTGAAAGTGCTTTTTCTAAATAAACAATACCTAATTTAAAGTTAGGCATGTTGGTTTCTGGGTCTAAGCTCAGTCTGGGTTCTTGTTGTCCTTGTTCAAAAAGTTTGATCGCTTTTTTATTCTTCGTAGAATAACCGTGTTGCGCGTTAGCTAAAAAAGTGAAAAAAATACAACAAAAGAAAATTAGTTTTTTCATGTAAGTGATATTTAGGGAATGTTGATGTATTTATGCGTCTGTAAAGAAATTCGCCATTCAGGATGTTCTTTTATGAAATCAATAATTTCCGGCAAGTGCTTATGCTCTTTTGACCATTCGGGTTGTAAAAACAGATGACATTTATCATTAACTTTTTTTGCGTGTTCCAGAGCCCAATCAAAATCAGACTTGTGATTGATGATAATCTTTAGCTCATTTGCCATTGCATAAGCTTCTTCAAGTGGTTTTCTAAATTTTTTTGGAGAAAAACAAAACCAATCAATAATTCCTTTACTTGGATAAGTACCTGAAGTTTCGATTGCAATTGTTTTATTTAACTCTTTAAGTTTTTTTGATAAAGTTGAAAGGTTATGCATCAATGGTTCTCCTCCAGTAATAACAATAAAATCAGCCTTGGTTTTTTGTATCTCCTGTAATAGGACATCAATACTCATATATTGTTGGTCATTTATATCCCAACTTTCCTTTACATCGCACCAAACACAACCTACATCGCAACCTGAAAGCCTTATAAAAAAAGCTGGCCTTCCAGAATGGAATCCTTCACCTTGAATGGTGTAAAAGTACTCCATGATTGGCAGATGATTTTCCGAGTGCTGAGATGTTAGCATTTACAAATTTACTGATTACTTGTATAATTTAGAGAAAAACAACCGCTATAAATTTATCATCTTCTCTTGTTTGTGAAAAAGTTTTTGTGTTTGTGTATGCTGGCTTATTTTATATTTGCATTATCATTAAACTGTATTATGAAAAAATCGTTACTATTTTTTGCTCTTATTTCAACTTCTTGCATTGTAAATTCTCAGCAATTGGGAAATGGAAATATGGAATTATGGGAAAATGTAGGTCAGGCTACAGAGGAACCAAACAATTGGAACAGTTTTAAAAGTGGACAAGGTGGTTTTGTGAGTTTTGCTTCTCAACAAATTCAGCGTTCAACAGCAATTAGAGCAGGTGCTACAGGTCAGTATTGTGCCCGAGTTTGGTCGAAATCTACTTTAGGAATTGTTGCTAATGGAAACATGACCTTGGGACGAATTAATATGGGAAGTTCAACGCCTTCAAATCCTGCAAACTACAATTTTTCAAGTACTGCAGATGCCAATTTTTCTGAGGCTTTAACAACGAATCCGGATTCATTGGTTTTTTGGGTGAAATATACAGCAGCGGCTGGTCAGCAAGCACGGGTTCATGCAATAATTCATGATAATTATGATTTGCGAGATCCAATTGATGCAAATTCAACGCCCCATGTCGTGGGAACAGCAGAACTTAATTATCCGCCAACAGGAGGCACTTGGGTTCGTAAATCAATTCCCTTTATTTACTCAGGACCTGCGACTTCTACTCAGTTTATTTTGGTGACTTTCACCACAAATATGACACCAGGTGGAGGAGCTAATAATGATGAAATTCTTGTTGATGATATAGAGCTGATCTACAACCCGGTTAATCAACCTGTAGTTGCAGGTGATGATAATGCCACAACTTTGCAAGATGTAGCAATTGAAGTTCCAGTTACCACAAATGATAATGATCCTGAAAATGGATTAAATTGTGCTTCGATAACCATTGTATCTGGACCTTCAAATGGTACAGTGACAATTAACCCTGCAAATTGTAGCATTATCTATACCCCGTCTCAAGGATTTTTTGGTTCAGATTCTTTTATTTATTCCATATGTGATAATGGGACTCCTGTCAATTGTGATCAAGCTTTGGTATCAATTACTGTAACCGAAGTTGTATCCGGAAATAACCCAATAATTGCTAATAATGATAACGCAATTACAGATTTTAATCAGCCAATCATTATTGATGTTATTGGTAATGATATAGATGCTGAAAATCAAATAAACTTAAGTTCGCTTAGCATTCTTAGTCAACCTTCCAATGGAACGGCTACCGTAAATAATGTCACCGGTGAGATAACTTACACTCCTAATAATGGATTCTCTGGTAATGACTCTTTTACCTATACAATTTGTGACAATGGCACACCCGTCACTTGTGATACAGCTACAGTAAATGTTACAGTTAATTTAAATGTTGGATTAGCGGATAATGACAACAATAATGTTAAAGTTTCTTTGAATAATCACGTCTTGAAAATTGAAGGAATAAATGATTGGAATGGTCATTATTTAATTGTAAATGGTGCAGGTCAAAAGATTCAAGAAGGTAAAACTGAAAATATTATCCCATTCCATGTTGTTAACGGAATTTATTTTATCAAGATAAATGCCGATTCTAAAGAAACAATGATAAAGTTGATTCAATACTAATTCAATCCTTCAATTTTTGATTAGTTAAGGTACGAATTATGAGGATTTTTGCTTTGTTGTTTTTGATTTTAGGTTTTGACGGAGCTATATTTGGTCAGTATGGAAAAATCGAAGGTTTTGTAAAATCTGAGAAAAATGAGCCCATAATTGGTGCGAAGGTAATTTACAAAAAGGACATTTCTATTGGTTCCAATACCGATGAGTTGGGTAAGTATGCTTTGGAGTTGCCTGTCGGAGAACAAATCCTTGTATGTAAGGCATCTGGGTATATTAACGACACATTAGTTGTGTTTATTCAAGAGTCAATGCCTGTCAATATTGACATTGTTTTGTCGGCAACGGTCAAGAATCTTGAAGATGTTGAAATAAAGGTGGGTAAATTCGATAAGCCCCTTGAAGACCAGACGGTATCGTTACAAGTGATTAAACCAGCGCTCATTGAAAATAAAAATACGCGAAGTATTGAAACAGCTTTAGATCAAACTCCGGGGCTTAATATTTTAGATGGAGAACCACAAATAAGGGGTGGAAGTGGCTTCACCTTCGGCGTTGGATCAAAAGTAGCAGTTATTGTAGATGATATGCCCATGCTATCAGGTGATGCCGGCAGACCTGAATGGGGGTTTATTCCTGTAGAAAATATTCACCAAGTAGAGGTGATTAAAGGTGCTGCATCAGTCTTGTCCGGCAGTTCTGCATTGTCGGGATCTGTTCATATTCGAACAGCCTATCCTACTAGTAAACCATTGACAAAAATTAATTTGTATTCAGGTTTTTATTCAAAGCCTTCAACTGAAGGGGCCACCTGGTGGGAGAATTATCCGGCAATTCATGGAATGAATTTTTTACATTCCCGTATAATTAAAAATTGGGACATAGTGTTGGGAGGAAACTTGAATTACGATCATGGTTATATAGGTCCTCCAGTAGTTGATTCTATTGTTTCGACAGTTTTTCCTGATACCGTAAGCAATTTTTCGGAGAGAGATTTGGTTTCCATGAGGGCCAGATTGAATTTTAACATTCGTTATCGTTCCAAGAATGTAAGGGGATTAAATTATGGTATAAATGGAAATTTCATGAAGGCACTTACCAATATGCCTTTGGCTTGGCTCAATGATACGACAGGGCTTTACCGAGCTTATCCTGGTGCCATCTTTTTACAAAATCAGTTCATCTTTAATTTGGATCCTTTCGTCAATTATTTTACCCAAACAAACGGTAAACATAGTTTACGAGGTAGGTTGTTGCATACCGATAATGAAATGAGCGCCAATCAATCTAATAGGGCAACTACTTTGTATGGCGATTATTTATTTCAGAAAAGTTATCCCCAACTTAAAAACCTCGATTTTATTGGTGGAATAACAGGTACTTTTGTAGATTCTTATTCTAATATATATGTAGGTTCAGGAACTCCAAATAACCAATTGTTAAATATTTCGGCCTACACACAATTAGAGAATAAAATAAATAAAACGCTAAATTTATCCGTTGGTGGAAGACTGGAGTATTTTCGTTTAAATGATACAATAACCGCTTTGAAGCCAATTTTTAGAGCGGGAACAAGTTTAAAATTGTATCAGGAAACTTATTTGAGGGCATCCTACGGACAAGGTTACCGATTCCCAACCATCACAGAACGATTCATTAAAACTGGAGTAGGAAATTTTGGTGTTTTCCCAAATCCAAATTTGAAACCTGAAACCAGCTGGAATGCGGAGATTGGATTGAAACAAGGTTTGAAGTTTGGCAAATTAATGGGTTATATTGATGTTGCAGGGTTTTGGCAAGAATATCAAAATACCATTGAATACATGTTTGGAATTTGGAAAACATTTACCGGGGACCCACAAACCTTGGGGCAAAGTGCAGGATTTATGTTCTTGAATACAGGACAATCCAGGGTAACGGGGATTGATGCCTCTTTTACAGGTATTGCAAAAATCACAGAAAAAACTAACCTCACGTTCATGGCCGGCTACAATTATATTGTGCCTAAGACGTTAACGCCGGATTTAGTGTATGCCACAGACTCTTTAAATCGGGTTTTCACCTACAATTCAACATCTCTAGATGGCTCAAAAGGGATATTAAAATACCGATTTTTACACAATGTGAAGATTGATGCAGAATTGACGCATAATAAAAAAATCAGTTTTGGACTTAGCGCTAAGTATTTCAGTAAAATAGTGAATATGGATGCTATTATTAAGGATTTTGAGGAGCTTACAACAGATACGACCTCTGACATTGGTTTATGGCTACAGGATTTACGTTATATGGATTATTTCAATTCTCACCGTTTTGGAAATTGGGTTTTCGACGCAAGGTTTTCATACAATTTGAATGAGCATCATAAAATTGCGTTAATAGGTAGCAATATTTTTAACAGGAGTTATTCCTTGAGACCATTAAAGATTGAACCGCCGCGAACCATTATGTTGCAATATACTTGGAAGTTGTAACTTTCAGATCCTTTTTTCTTTCTAACCTGTTGTTTTTCAGTTTTTTTTGCTAAATTGCTGAAACCTTTAAACTATAAAATTATGGAAAACAAATTTTTTAACTTTTTTAATCCTTTCTTAAATTTACTTAATTCAGGAAAATTCTTTAGGGACTCAGTACGCAATTTGTACATGCTTTTAGCCGGATTGAATGTATTGATTCCACTTTACACTTTATACCAAGCAATTGATGGTGATATCACCAAGGCTGAAGGTAAAATATTATTTATTTTCTTGATGATTTGGGCAGCCATGGCATTTGCTGGTTGGTTAGGATTTCAACTGTGGTGGAATCGCAGAGATCAGGTTACCTCTGTTTCTAACGATGGTGATCAGTATGTGGCAACTCCAATTTATGCACATTTAACCCAAACTGCTGGAGAATGCATCGGTGCATGGGTTGCAATTGTTGGTGTTGTATTTGGTTTGCTTACCGAATTATTTGAAGAGGCGAGAATATTGGCTGTATATACAAATTTCACTAATGTTGGAGATGGAATTTATGGTGCAATTTATTCTTTGATTTACGGTTTTTTCATTGTCCTATTTGCGAGGGTTATCGCTGAGTTGTTGAAGGCGATTGTTACAATGGCAAGTAATTCTGCTAAATAAGGGTTGTTAATAATTATTTTAAATCTTTAGTTCATTTTTTAAATTAAACGCTAAATTTACTTCCATTAACCATAAAACTTAATTATATGAATTCTGATTTTTACAAAAAACCTTCATTTATTGCTGGTGCCGTTATCGTTTTAGCTTCTTTGTTTTTGAGTTTGTTTAAATACGACTTTTTTAAAGGACATGTGTCGGTCTCCGTTCTGCAAACAATTACCAAAGGAGTAAGTTATTCTGAATCTGCTGATGATATTTCTAAATTTGCTGAGTCTCAATGGAAAGGATTGGGTGTAGCGGGTATAGGATTTTTAGATGTTTTATCAATCTTACTTCCTATCTTGGCTGGAATTCTAATGTTTGTGGCTTGGAAGGGAACCAATGATGTGATAAAAGAATCTTTCATTAAACCCATAAAAATTGCTTTAGTGGCTTTGTCATCTTTTTTGTTATTACGTTATTTATTAAAATTAGGATTAACGATTCAAGGGGATTCATTTGGTCCAGGTTTAGGCTTATGGCTTACTGTATTGGCTTCGTTATTTATTTTGTTTGAAGACAAGGTTATGGAGATGATTAACTCTAAAAAATAATAAATTTACACTTCAATTCAATGAACCCCGGAAATCCGGGGTTTTTTATTTCTTACAATTTTTATATTCCTAATAACTATTGCTATCTTTGTAGCGATTCTTTGGTTTTCGCTAGCGAAATTAATAAGGAATCCGGTGTAATTCCGGAACTGTGTCTGCAGCTGTAATCACTGTTCAATCACACAAAAATGTCACTTTCGAAAGATGGGAAGGCTGTGTGAGTTGGTGAAAGTCAGAATACTTGCCAGAGATGTTGAGCGAAGACTTCAGATTAAAGTCGGACTCGCATTTGTTGGTGTAATACTGGCAATTCGTCCTTCTTTTTTCATGTTTCCGTTTTTGGTTTATTTATTAATTTTTAAAACAGAAAAAATGAAAAAAATTCTTTTACTACTTACAATCTATTTAACGGGCAGTGTCACAGCGCAAAACTACGTACATCAGGTTTATGTGCTTAATGAGGGTTATTTTGATTACAACTCAAATACCATATTGGAACCAGTTACTTTAGGTGCTTATGATCCTCAGACCGGAGTTTATAATGTAGCAGATACCATAGAAAACATGCGTTTTGCTTCAGATATGATCCTTTCCGGAGATTTTCTGTTTGTTGCAGCTGATAATCAAATTTTGAAATACAACAAGTATACAAATCAATTGCTTGTTTCAACCGCTTGTCCAGGTGTTCGAAATTTAGCTGTAGTGAATGATCAATTAATAGCTACAAGAGGAGAATACCTTACCACATTTGATAGCTATCTGCATGTTTATGATGCCAATAGTCTTCAGCTAACCCATGTATTTGATACATTAACAGGACCCAAATGGGCTACACAGAATGCAGTTGTAAATGGAACAACAGCTTATGTAGCCGTCAACAATGCCTATGAATGGGGCAATGAAAAAGGGTTAATTGGAAAATTAGATCTTGCAACAATGACTTACGGAGCTGAAATAGATTTAGGACCGGATGGAAAAAATCCTGACAATATGGTTGTTTCGGGCAATTACATTTATACGGTCAACAACAAAGATTGGTCTGGTGCATCAGTTTCAAAAATAGAATTGTCCTCAAATCTGTCAACCACCTCAACAATATCGTCTGCAATTACAGGTTGTGGTACATCTTGTTTACGAGATGGAAATATTGTTTATCAAATTTCTGGAGAATCCATTTTGAATGAATGGAATGTGCTTTCTATGTCCCCAGTAGGTCCTGTTTCGAATTTATCTTTGAATTACTATGAAATTACACAAGATGAAACTAATGGATTGTTTTACGCAAGTAATACTGACTTTTTCTCCTATGGAAAGGTATTTATTTATGATGGAAACAACATTGAGATTGGTTCTTTTGATGCCGGTGTTTCTCCCGGAACAATTGTATTTGATGTACGAAATTCAGCGCAAGTCAATCAAAATAGTCTTGAATTTAATATTTCACCTAATCCATCCAATGGGTTGTTTAAAATTTCAGGAATGGCCACTGGTGAAGTTAAAATTTCCACTTCAACTGGTTCAGTTGTCAAAACTGAAAATTTAAGTTCTAATCAACTTTTAGATTTAACCAATTTATCTGAAGGCACCTACTTTATTACAATTACAGCAAATGGTCAATCGACAACGCATAGAATTGTAAAAATTTAAGAAATAAATGGAATTTTTGTCTTCGGAATATTGGAATACAAGATATGAAGAAAAGGATACGGGGTGGGATTTAAATGAAGTTTCACCCCCTATTAAAAATTACATAGATCAACTTACTATTGATGTAACATCAAAAATTTTAATTCCCGGATGCGGAAGTGCACACGAGGCGACCTATTTAATTTCTAAAGGGTTTACGAATATTCATATTTTGGATTTTGCACAGGATCCTTTGAATAAATTCAAATTAAAGCACCCATATTTTCCAACGTCCCATTTGCACGGTGAGGATTTTTTTATTCACAATGGAAAGTATGACTTAATCATCGAACAAACTTTATTTTGCGCAATTGACCCTAATTCTAGGACGTTATATGCAAAAAAATGCAGTGATTTATTGAATGAAGGGGGAAGATTAGTTGGATTGTTGTTCAATAGGTCTTTTCCTGCTGGCCCCCCATTTGGGGGAAGTCGCGACGAATATTTTCAGTATTTTTCGTCCTATTTTTCAGAAATTTACATGGAACCATGCTTTAATTCTATTGCCCCAAGAAGCGGTACAGAATTGTTTATTAAAATGAAAAAATAATCAACTTGATTATTGAATTTCGTTTAAAAGATTATTCAAAATAAAGAAAATAAAATTCCATATGAAGTTCTTGAATTAAATTTCAAGAAAAAGCATGGTAAATTTAGTTCAATATGTAGTTCCTTTTGTTCATATAACCTATGAGGATGTACCAGCTTTTGGAGGTAAGAATGCAGCTTTAGGAGAACTAATGAAGCATCTGTCTCCAAATGGAATAAAAATACCAAATGGATATGCACTTTCAGCAAGTGCTTATAATCGTTTCATTGTTGAGAATGAGTTAGAATTAATCATTTCAGGTTTAGTAAATAAACTGGATACTAAAGATTTTTCAAATCTTAATGAAATTTCCTTTTCCATTCAGGAGAACATTTTAAAAGGAAAAATTCCGGCTTACATTTATCATCAAATCGAGACAATGTATAAGGAATT
>Ga0209990_10001066_pt1 | contig 24499 bp, 11 predicted proteins | sample NOAtaG_6_FD_187304 | JGI IMG/M metagenome (GOLD analysis project Ga0209990, IMG submission 187304) | Freshwater lake microbial communities from Lake Erie, under a cyanobacterial bloom - NOAA_Erie_Diel5S_2200h metaG (SPAdes) (version 2) | ecosystem: Environmental > Aquatic > Freshwater > Lake ...
CTACAGGCACCTGTATCGGCATTGATCACTCCTTATCCAGTGGCGACTCGGTCTTTATCCTGCGCAACCGGATAACCCGGATCTTCAGCAATTCAACCTCGACCATTTCGAATTCCATTGCCACAGGTCTGAATATTAGTGTTGCCTCACCGACCCTGGTCCATGCAGGAGACAACATCATATCCGATGTTGGCAACCTGAGCAGTTTCGGTTACGGAAGAGGTATAGCCTTGGGCAGTTCAGGGGTTTATACAGTTTGGAATAACCGCATTGCGAACATCAGCGGGGCAGCCAATACCAGTACATCCGGTTCTTCTATAGTTGGAGCAGCAGGTATGGAAGTGAACGTATCCAATACAAGCACTACGCCGGTCCGTGTATTCAACAATACCATATTCCTGAATACCAGCGGAACGAGTACTAATTTCAGCTCTGCTGCTTTGCTGTGGACCGGCAGTTTAGGAACGGTGGATGTGTTCAACAACATCTTCTACAATACTTCGACACCAGGATCGGCGACCACGGCATTCACTGCAGGGTTCTTGAAGACTACAACTGGTATCACCAATACGAATTACTCCGACCGCAGCAACAATAACCTTTACTTCCTCAACAGCAATATCAACAGGAAATACCTCGTATACCGGAACAGTGTGGATGGCTGGGCGGATTCGACCATGTGCCAATTCCTGGGCCGCTTAACTGCTTCGCCACAACGCGACGTGAACAGCGTGCAGGGTGCTGTGAGTTTCCTCAGCACTTCACCTGCCAGCAGCAGTTACCTCCTGGTAGATGCATCCAATGCGACTTTTGCTGAAGGTGGTGGGCGATCCATCACCGGTTACGGCAGCGACGTACAAGGCCAGCCACGCAATAACCAAACGCCCGATATCGGAGCCGATGAATTCAACGGCAGTGCTCCTTCGCTTTCTACAGCCACCCTTACAACCACCGTCACGCACCCGGCCACCACAGCAGTGAACTCAGGCACCCGTGACGCACAAATTCTGCGCGTGCAGCTGGCTTACAGCAGCCTGAGCAGTACGGCACCGGTGCAGGTAAACCGCCTGGTTTTCAATACCAGTGGCACCACCAGCGCCAGCACCAGTATTGATACGGTAAAACTGTGGTACACGGCAGGAAATGCCAGCTTCAGTAGTCCGGTTTTACTCGGTCAGTTAACCGGTGTGAGCGGCGCCTTCGCCTTCAATCCAAACCAGCGCATAGCTTGCGCAGGCAGCGCCAATTTCTGGATTACCTATGGTGTACGTTGCCCCGGAACAGGAACTTTTGTACTGGATGGTCAACTTGACTCGGTTTACACCGGCAGCAGCGGCGTTGCCGTGACCGGCGGCGCACCGACGGGCAGCCGATCCATCACCAATGTGACGGCGCTCTCGGGCACCTATACCGTTGGTGGCACATCGCCTTCCTATGCCAACCTGAATGCGGCCATCGGCGACCTGAATTCCCGCGGTCTTGCTGGTCCGGTAATCTTCGATGTGCGTTCGGGCCACGTGGAACGCGCACCTGCCGGTGGCATTGTCATCAATATCAACCCGACTACCTGTGGCGCTACGCGCTCAACCCGTATCAACACACTCACCATACGCCGTGCCTCGTCTACCGGTGCCGCACCGATTATTTCAGCGGGAACGGGCACGAACACTCCGGGTGGAGTTACACCCGACGGTATCCTGAAAATTGTTGGTGATGACTACATCACCATCGACGGTCTCGCTTTCCGCGATACCAGTTTGAATACCACAGCCACAACCCAGGCCGAATGGGGCATTGCCCTGTTGAAACGGAATGCTGCGGATGGATGCAAGCGCATCGTGATACGCAACTGTTCTGTGGTGTTGAACCGGGCAAACAACGGGAGCGGAGGCATCCGCGCAGGAAATGGATCCGTGGGTATTGTGGCCACAAACCTGCTGATCAATTCTACCACCGCACCTGTTGTAACCCTGGCATCAGGAACCCACGACAGCATCCGGATTACCAACAACGTCATTACCAGTTGCTATCAACCGATCCATTGGTTCGGCCCTGAGTTGAGCGCGGGTTTCTATTTCCGCAAAGACATGCACGATACCATTTCCAACAACCGCCTTACCAACTTTGGCGGCTCGACGGTGGAAACCAATGGTATCCAGATGCTGAACACTGACCGCTATGTGATTACCGACAACTTCATCAGCAACAAGGCGAATTCTGGGGTTGACCACACGGCTACCGGCGGCACTTTCTATGGAATCCGCATTGGTCTCGGCACTTCGAATACTTTTACATCCAATACTATAAACAACCAGAGCCAGGCTTCGGGTATCATCAGCCGCAACGTCATTACCTGGAACCATGTTCCTGCGAGTTCAACTAACTTCCTTCACGGTGGTATTGCCGTGTATGCTGGTGGCGTGCAATCCGACATTACGATCGAAAACAACCGGATTGTGGATTGCAACTTCGGTGCCAACTCCCTCGGCACTTTCTACGGTGTCTACCTACCGGCATGGCACCGGAATGCCATTGTACGCCGCAACAGCGTGCGAAACATTGCCTTCAACGGAATCAAGACCTTCTACGGTTTCGCGCATGCGGCCTACGGACGTTACCGCGATTTCACGGAAGACACCGTATTCAACATCACCAATATCGGCGCAGCCGGTTCCACTGCTTACGGCATCTTCCACAACAACACATCCACATCTCCTCCGCTGTACGATTCGGTTGCATTGATGAATGGCAACTTGATTGGCAAGTTCGTTTTCTCACCCACCTCCCCGGCCGGCTACAATACGTTTGCCTTGTTCGGTCAGTACCAGAATTTTGTCAATGTCAGCATGAACAACAATACCGTTCAGGAGCTGCGGGGCAATGATTTCCCATACGGTATTTATGCGCTGAACGGAAACATCGTGGAGCTCAAAGGCAATGTGGTGGATTCGATTACTACGAACAGCACCTACAGCTCGCCTCAGGTATTTGGCATATTCAATTCGGCATCCGACAGCGCCATCATGCTGGACAACCGTGTTACCCGCTTGTATGCGAATGGAACCTCTGGTTCAACCATGTATGGTCTGTTAACACAAAGTGGTCGTTTCGCCTATATCAGCGGCAACAAAGTGGCCAACCTGACCGCCACAGGCAGTTCCACAACTACGGTGGAAGGCTTGCGGAGCAACAACGCATTCGAGTCGTTTGTCATCAACAACTATGTTGGCGATGTAAAGGCACCTGCCATGAACAGCACAGGCACGTGGCTTACCGGTATCCAATTGCTGGGTGCCGGTTTGCATCAGGTTTACCACAATACGGTTTACCTGAATGCCGGCTCTACAGGCAGCAACTTCTCCAGTACCGCCTTGCAGATGAACACGGCAACGGCGCGTCACATCATTGCCAACAACATTCTTTACAATACCAGCACGCCCAGCGGAAGCGGCTTTACGGCAGCCATGGTCAAGCTGGGTACCGGCCTATTGCCAGCCAACTATTTCAATGCTTCCGGCAACAACCTGTACTATGCAGGAACGCCCGGCAGCAATCGGGTAATTTACCGGAATGCAACAGACCAGACTTCGGATCAGACGATCTGCGACTTCCTGAACCGTTCGGTGAACCAAAGTGGCGCAACGCGCGATGCCTATTCACTGTCCAGCACGCTCACCTTCACCAGCATGGACCCGATGAGCAGCAATTACCTGCACATCAATACATCCACCGGAACGTCAGTTGAATCGGCAGGACAAGCCTTGTCGCTTGTAACCGACGATTATAACAAGGATACGCGCAGCAGCACTGCTCCTGATATTGGAGCAGATGAAGGCGGTTTCACACCGCTGACTCCCTCCATCAGCATTAGCGATACCCTCGTTCAGATAGCTGATGGTGTCTCTGAAGGCGCGCGCAACGCCATTATCCTGCGTCTGGATGTCGCATTGAGTGGCGCGGTGATTCCGCCTAACCTGACCCGCCTGAGGTTCAGCACCCTGGGAACTACCAGCGCTGCTGCTAACCTCGACAGTGCACGCGTGTTCTTTACCGGTACAAATCCGGTTTTCAGCACCAACGCAACGCGCTTTGGCAACACCATTGCTGCACCGAGCGGAAACATGACTTTTAACGGCAACCTGCCACTCTACTGCAACGACACCTTCTATTTCTGGCTTGCCTACGATCTGAAATGCGGCAGTGCCGGAGACAGTGTGGATGCCCGCGGCATCGACATGGTTATAGGCGGTACGACCTATAATATCTCCCCTTCCAACCCCGCAGGAAAGCGTCGCATCGCATCGCCGATGTCGGGCACTTTCACTGTTGGCGGAAGTTCACCCAATTACAGCACCCTGGCTGCAGCGATCAGCGATATCAGCTTGCGCGGTCTGAATGGTGCTGTCACCCTGAATGTGCGCGCAGGCCACACTGAAGTGGCTCCGACAGGAGGCATACAGCTGTACATCAACTCGGCCTGCCCTGGTTATCGCCCGAGCCGCACGAGGCCTTTGATTATTCAGAAGTCGGGCGCCGGTAACAATCCCATCATTTACGGTTATCAAGGTACCTCCACCAATACCTCTTCCACCCCCGATGCGATCTTTAGAATCGTGGGCGAAGATTGGGTTACCATCGATGGCATAGACCTGCAGGACAGCAGCACAGCCCGCAATCCTGTAACCCTGATGGAATGGGGTTATGCACTGGTAAACAGCGGACCAACTGACGGCTGTAAGCGCGTAGTAATTAAAAACGCAAGCATCCGCATGTCGTTGCGCCATCGTGAAAGTGCCGGCTCACAGGTTGGCGGCGGGGGCTCCAAGGGCATCCTTGTTTCCAACATCCTGCCAACCGATATCACTGCATTGCCGGTTACATCGACCAGCGGTTCGCACGACTCCTGCCGCTTCGACAGTCTTCGGATTTCGAGGGTAAACACCGGTATTCATATCATCGGATTCAACGACGTCGCGCCATTCCGCTTCCTCAACCAACGCGACAGTGTAACCAATTGCCGGATTACAGCCTGGGGCGACTCTGCGGTTGTTACAACGCAGCAGCTTTCGGCCAATGGTATCCGCAGTTCTGAAACCAACCATTTCTATTGTGCTAACAACTTTGTAGACAACCGCGCCGACGGTGGATATGGCAACCATGTTCAAACCATCGGTATTGCTGTTTTTGCTGCCAATACGAACAATAACCAGAATGTTCTGATAGAGAACAATACGGTTTCATTGGGTCAGGATGGCAGATCGTCTTCCATTGTATCAGGTATATATTCGGCTGCAGGGGGCAATGCCAACCGTGTTATCATCCGAAACAACAAAGTATGGCGCTCAGCATGCTACGGAACAACCCCTGGAATATTCTACGGAATACGGACCGACAACCGACCTTCATATCTTTTGGTTGAAAACGACACCCTGCTGTTCGACACCACCCGCAGTACGGCGCATTACGGCATCTACACAGCATCTGCCGGCAGTGCCAATATCAACAACAACCTGGTTCAGGGAGTGGTACAATATGCTCCTAACGGAACTGCTTACATGTTCTTCCATGCGGGAACTTCCGATACGCTGCGGATGCAGAATAATATCATCACGGGCGACAGTTCACGCGGTAGTTTGTATGGTATTTATTCCACAACCGCGCAGCACGCCTTCATCAACAACAACAGGATGAACAATTGCATCGCGGGTATCGGGCAAACAGTAACTTCCACGACCCTGTATGGCATATTCATGCCGTACAACGGAACTACTGTAAACCTCCGTAACAACAGCTTCGAGAACCTGCGCAGCAACATGGCCAATCAGGTAATTTATGCGCCGGGAGCATCTGTTGTCGGAAGGATAGCCGGCAACACTGCCAGCCGCATCTTTGGTGGTGGAAGTGCCAGTGTGGGCGCGAATTGGTTCATTTATGCACCGAATTCAGCTAACAACGAATATTACATCGACTCGAATACGGTAGATCGGGATACTGCTCTGAACGGATACTTCTACGGGATCTACGCCACTGCAGGTGCCAACCGTATGCGGATCAGTGACAACACCATCAGCAATGTCCTTGTAAATCAGAATTCCAGCAATGCACATTATCTGATCTTTACACAAGGCACGAGCCTGAACACGGAGATTAGTCGGAATCAGCTTATCAACGACAGCTTGCAGAGCACAAGCACCAAGTATTCCATCTACAGTGGTGTAAGCTACCCGGCAGGATCGGTTTTTGTGAATGATAACATACTGCGCAACTTGCGCTATGGCGGAGGGACGCTATATCACATCTTCATTACCGGCAGCGGTCGCTTCCAGCATATCAGGAACAATGTCATCGAAAACACGCGTAACAATGCCCTGACCGGCTTGATTTATTGCAATTCGACCGGGCAGCGCTATCGTTACATCCTTAACAACCGGATGGAAAACAACCTGTTGACGGGGGCAACATCCAATACCATGTATGGATTGTACCTAACCAATACCAGCAGTGGAGACACGTTGAACATTGTGCGCAGCAATACCGTTCGGTTCATGGGTTCTCAAAATGCGGGTTCAAGCATCTACGGTGTTTACAACTTCGGCAGTGGCGGAACGCCACTGACAGAATACTACAGCAGCAACACATTTGACCGTGTAGGACATTTGTTGCCGGGCACCGGCGGCGGCGTAGTTTACGGAATGTACCTCGCCAATGGCGCGTCGAGTTCGCCGCGCAGGTTCGTTGACAGCAATGTGGTGCGACGGATACTTGGCAGCGGAACCGGCGGTGTTTACGGTATTTTCAGCAACTACAACCTGAATTCCGATGTTAGCATTCGGAACAACCGCGTCGATTCGCTGCTCAATTTCGGTGGCTTAATCAGCGGAATAGAAGTTGGTTCCAATTGCAGCAGACCTCATTTTATCAACCGGAATATTGTAGCCGATCTGATTTCCTATGGCAGCAGCGGTTCACCCACTATCAATGGTATTCGTTTGCTTGCTACTGGCGTTGGGTCCCGGAACTTTATCAACAACAACCTGGTAGACGGATTGCAGGTACTGCAAAACAGTGCTTCGGTGGTTAGGGGTATCAGTATCGAAACCGGAAATACGGCCGATACCAATTTCATCGAACACAATACCGTATTCCTGAATGCCAACACCAGCGGTCCCAACCTGACTACCGCGGGCATCTTCACCAGCACCACACCGCGGGTAATACTCCGCAATAACCTGGTGGTGAATACCAGCGTGCCCAAAGGGACCGGATATGCCGCTGCTTATGACCGAAGCTCCAGCGCGCTCACTACCTATTTGGGTGCATCCAATGGCAATAGTTTCTTTGCCGGCACTCCTGGGGCGGCCAACCTCATTTACCGAGATGGCATTAACAACATCCTGACGATTGCAGCATTCCGGACACTGGTTGGTCCTAACCGAGACAGTCTGTCTGTAACGACCAACGCGGTTTTCCAGGCCACCAGTCCTTTGAATGACAGCTTCCTCAAGGTTGTTATCAACGATCCGGCCAACTGTGCCCTGAACAAAGGCGGATTACCCACTCCACGTGTAAGCGCTGACTATTGGAACCGTGCACGCAACAGCACCCGCCCGGATATTGGTGCCCATGAATTCACTCCCATGCCGGCCATTGCCGGTCAGCCACGCGACACCAGTGTTTGCCCCGGCAGCAATGTTACGTTTACCGCGCTTGCACGTGGAGCCAGCATCCTGAATTACCGCTGGTTCAAGAACGGAATTGCACTCAGCAATGGCGGAAGTATCAGCGGTGCAGACCGCGACACCCTGAGAATAACCGGTGTTGCCGCAACAGATTCCGGACTCTACACCGTACGTACCTGGATCTGTGCAGGCGATTCCGTGCTTTCGAATGCAGCGCGTTTGCGCGTTGGATCTAACAGCATCGCAGCCACAAGCATCCGGATCACTCCCTTGGATACCGTTTGCCCGGGCACGCTTGTTTCACTGAAAGTAGTCGGCGGTTCGCTCGGCACCGGAGCCAGCTGGAAATGGTTCACAACATCCTGCGGCGGAACGGCGGCCGGCACCGGAGATAGCATTGCGGTGCGTCCGCTCAGCCAGACCATTTACTTTGTACGAGCCGAAGGTACCTGCAACACTACAACCTGTGCGAGCGATACGGTGTTCATGCGCGACTCTTCGTTTGCCGCCAGCTCCATTGTAGCTTCTGTTGATTCTGTCTGCATCGGCTCCAGTGTCACCCTCAGCGTGATCGGCGGTAGCCTCGGCTATCAGGCCGACTGGAAATGGTATAGCAGCTCCTGTGGCGGTGCAGCTGTGGGAAGCGGAAGCAGTATCAACGTGACGCCTTCGGCCACCACAACCTATTTCGTGCGTGCGGAAGGAAGCTGCAATAACACAGCATGTGTCAGCAAATCCATCAAAGTCAATACCTTCTCCACGGCTCCCACGTCCATCACCGCTTCGGCTGACTCTGTCTGCATCGGCTCCAGCGTTACCCTTAGCGTGAACGGCGGCAGCCTTGGCAGCAATGCAGATTGGAAATGGTACAGCAGCTCCTGTGGCGGTACAGCCGTTGGCAGCGGAAGCAGTATCAGCGTTACACCTTCGGCAACTACAACATATTTCGTACGTGCGGAAGGAACCTGCGACACCACCGCTTGCACCAGCAAATCCATCAAGGTTAATACCTTATCGACTGCTCCTTCTTCTATCACCGCTTCAACCGACTCTGTCTGCAACGGCTCCAGTGTTACCCTCAGTGTGAACGGTGGAAGCCTCGGCAGCAATGCCAGCTGGAAATGGTACAGCAGCTCCTGCGGCGGTACAGCTGTGGGCAGCGGAAGCAGTATCAGCGTAACGCCTTCGGCCACCACAACCTATTTCGTGCGTGCGGAAGGGACCTGCAATAACACGGCCTGCGCCAGCAAATCCATCCAAGTCAACACCTTCTCTACTGCACCGACTTCCATCACCGCTTCGGCTGACTCTGTCTGCAACGGCTCCAGCGTTACCCTCAGCGTGAACGGCGGCAGCCTCGGCAGCAATGCAGATTGGAAATGGTACAGCAGCTCCTGCGGCGGAACGGCCGTGGGCAGCGGAAGCAGTATCAGTGTTACACCTTCGGCCACCACGACCTACTTCGTAAGGGCTGAAGGAACCTGCAATACCTCAGCGTGCGCAAGCAAGTCCATCCAGGTCAATACCCAGTCTACTGCTGTAAGCAGTGTTATAGCAAGTGCCGATTCGGTTTGTCCGGGTAACAGCAGCAGATTGCGCATCAGCGGCGGAAGCCTGGGCAGCAATGCCAGTTGGAAGTGGTACACCACTTCGTGTGGAGGTACAGCCATTGGCACCGGTGATAGCCTTCTCGTAACGCCCACTTCCACAACTACCTATTTTGTGCGGGCAGAAGGAACTTGTAATACAAGTAGTTGCGGAAGCATAAGCGTTCGACTCATGCGCTTGTCTTCCGTTCCGAGTGGTATAACTGCAAGCAGCGATTCGGTTTGCCGTGCAGGTTCTACCACATTAGGTGTTACCGGTGGTACGCTAGGATCTGGCGCCAATTGGCAATGGTATACCGGATCATGCGGAGGCACTTCCGCCGGCACCGGAATCAGCCTTTCCGTTAACCCCACCCTCAACACCACTTATTTTGCGAGAGCGGAGGGTATTTGTAACAATACTGCATGCGAAAGCAAGCGCATTATCATACGCGATTCCAGCATTGCATTGACCGGTCTGAGTGCAACACTTGACACCGTACTTCCCGGACAGACGACCACGTTAAAAGTTGTGGGAGGACAACTCGGCAACCGTGCAGTCTGGAGATGGTACAAAGGCGGTTGTGGCTTCGGAACAGCCATTGGCTCAGGCGATTCAATCACAGTTACGCTGAGTTCACAAACCACATTCTATGTGCGTGCTGAAGGCCTCTGCAATAACACCACTTGCGTCAGCCGTACAATCTTCCTGCGCGACTCTTCACGGGCTCCTACAGGCATAATTGCCGGATTGGATAGTATATGTCAAGGCACCAATACCACCCTTACACCCAATGGCGGCAATCTCGGCTTCAAGGCAAGCTGGGTATGGTATACCGGCAGTTGCGGCGGTACGCAGGTCGGAACCGGCACCGTACTGCGCGTGAATCCCTCGGTTACAACCACCTATTGGGTACGTGCTGAGGGTCCCACGAATACAACCGCTTGCGCTAGCTTCACCCTGCATGTTCGCGACACTTCGCTTGCTGTGACCAGTATCCGTGCAAGTTTGGATTCGGTTTGTTCCGGCAGCAGCTCAACGCTCCGTTTAAACGGTGGTAAACTTGGATACCGCTCTTCTTGGAAATGGTATAACAGCAGCTGCGGAGGAACGCTTGCCGGCACAGGTGACAGCCTGCAGGTCTCCCCGGGAAGCAGCACCACATATTTTGTGCGCGCTGAAGGCTTCTGCAATACCACCAAGTGCGAAAGCAAGTTCATCAAAGTGAATACATTATCTGCCTCGGCAACTTCCATAACAGCATCCACAGATTCTGTTTGCAGCGGTGGCAGCAGCACCCTCCGTGTTAATGGAGGTACGCTTGGCGGAAATGCCGGCTGGAAATGGTACAGCAACTCTTGCGGAGGTACTGCAATTGGCTCCGGCAGTAGCATTGTCGTGAACCCTACCACAACCACTACCTACTTTGTAAGGGCTGAAGGCACCTGCAATACGACGGCCTGCACGAGCAAGACCATCTTTATGCAGACATTGTCTGTTGCACCCACCTCAGTTACTGCTGCGCTTGACTCCCTTTGTTCAGGAAATAGTGTGACTGTGCGTGTCAACGGTGGTTCGCTTGGCTTTGCTGCCGCTTGGAACTGGTTTACAGATTCATGCGGCGGTTCAAGCATTGGCACCGGAGCCAGCCTTACTGTAACACCGACACGCAGCACACGTTATTTCGTGCGAGCCTCAGGAGCATGCAATACCACAAGCTGTGAAAGCAAGTTCATTAAGGTGAATGTGAATTCAACAGCCCCCACATCCATTACTTCCAGTGTAGACTCCCTTTGTTCGGGAAGCAGTGTCACGCTCAGCGTGAATGGTGGCAGCCTTGGCGGAAACGCTTTCTGGCGCTGGTATTCCGGCTCTTGTGGTGGAACCTTGGTTGGCACCGGAACATCGATATCTGTAAGCCCTACCAGCAATACCACTTATTTTGTCCGGGCGGAGGGCACTTGCAACACCACCAGCTGCGTGAGCAAATTCATCAAGGTTAATCGTGCTTCGACTGCACCGACAAGCATCTCCGCTTCAGCCGATTCTGTCTGCGCCGGAGTCAGTGTTACCTACACCGTTCAAGGCGGAACTTTGGGAAGCAACGCATCCTGGAGATGGTACAGCGGAAACTGCGGAGGCACATCTATTGGTTCCGGAACCAGTCTCACCGTAACACCCACAACCTCGACCACATATTTTGTACGCGCAGAAGGCACATGCAATACAACTGCATGCGTAAGCAAGGCATTGAAGCTGAACACCTTCTCTACAGCCCCATCCGGAATCACTGCTTCAGCCGATTCTGTTTGTGCAGGTACGAGTGTCACATTTACGGCCAGTGGCGGAAGCCTTGGAAGCAATGCAAGTTGGAAGTGGTACCGGAGCAGCTGCAGCGGTACCGTTATCAGTACTGGAAACAGTCTGACCGTTACGCCTTCTGCCAGCGAAACCTATTTCGTCAGAATAGAGGGCACTTGCAACAATACAACCTGCATCGGCCGACCAGTGAAAATCAATACCTTCTCGGGTGCACCTACCGGTATCACATCCAATGCTGACTCTGTCTGCATTGGAAGCAGTGTGACATTGCGATTGAGTGGTGGCAGCCTGGGAAGCAATGCATCCATACGCTGGTATGCTGGAAGTTGCGGCGGTACACCTGCGGGCAGTGGCAGCAGCATCACCCTTACCCCTCTGTCGACAACAACTTATTTCGCGCGGATAGAAGGAACTTGTAATACCACAATATGTGTGAGTAAGACAATCAAAGTGAACAGCTTCTCCGTTCCAGCTGTCAGCATCATATCAACTGCTGATTCCATTTGTTTAGGTTCATCTGTTACACTGCGTGTAAACGGTGGCAGTTTGGGCAGTAATGCATCATGGAGATGGTACGAGAACAACTGCGGAGGCACTTCCATCGGCAGTGGCACCAGTATAACGGTCAGCCCTTCGGCCACAGCTATTTATTATGTTCGGGCAGAAGGCTCCTGTAACACAACTGTCTGCGTAGGTAAGAGCATCAAGGTTAATTCTTTCTCTACTGCACCTTTGAGCATTAGTTCGAGAGACGACTCCATTTGTTTGGGTACGAGCTTAAGCCTTGAAGTGGTTGGCGGCAGTCTGGGAAGCAATGCTTCATGGAGATGGTATACTGGATCATGCGGAGGCAGTTCTATAGGTTCAGGTAAGACAATCACAATCAGCCCTTCAGCCACTACAACCTATTTTGTGCGGGCCGAGGGCACATGCAACAGTACAGCTTGTTCGATCAAATCGATCAAAGTGAATACTTTCAGCACAGCTGCGACCAGCATTTTAACCTCTGCCGATTCCACCTGTGGCACAACCACTGTTACACTCGCAGTAAACGGTGGCAGTCTGGGTAGCAACGCGAGCTGGGTTTGGTACCGAGGAACCAGCAGAATTGGAACTGGAAGCTCCATAGTTGTAACCCCCGTACTCGGTAACTCAACCTACAGTTTACGCGCAGAAGGAACTTGTAATGTAACTGGTATGGTTAGCAGGAGCATCAAGGTAAATATTCCTTCTGTTGCAGCTACTTCGATTATTTCAAACAGCGACTCCACCTGCGGTAATAGCCAGGTTACCTTGCAAATAACCACAGGAACACTTGGCTCGAATGCAAGTTGGAAATGGTACAGTGGAAGTTGCGGTGGCACATTGGTCGGTACCGGCCCGACACTATTCATTACTCCGACTGCAACAACACAGTATTTTGTGAGAGCTGAAGGCACTTGCAATACGACTGCATGCGTGGGCAAAACCATAAAGGTAAATACACCGAGCGTCGCACCGGTTTCGATTGTTTCCACAGCAGATTCCACTTGCGGTAGCAGCTTTGTTACGCTTACTGTTAATGGTGGTTCCCTGGGTTCTTTCGCACGCTGGAGATGGTATACCGGAAACTGCGGTAGCGGTTTGATTGGAACAGGAACCAGCATTACAGTGAACCCAAGTATTACAACCAGCTACTTTGTCCGCGCAGAAGGCCTTTGCAACGCTACAGCATGCGTGAGCAAAACCATCAAAGTGAATACGGTCAGCAGCAATCCGCTCAGCATAATTGCTTCGCACGACTCTATTTGTCCGGGTGGCGGCCCTGTTAACCTGAGCGTGAATGGCGGCAAGCTGGGCAGTAATGCCAACTGGATCTGGTATGCCAACGGCTGTGGCAGTGGCACACCGGTAGGAACAGGTAACGCCATTGCCGTAAATCCGACTAGTACGACTACCTATTTTGTGCAAGCAGCCGGAACCTGCAACACAACTCCATGCGTAAGCAGGGTATTGAAAGTGCAACTGCTTTCGCAGTCTGCTACCAACATCACGGCAAGTGAAGACAGTATCTGCAAAGGCACGTCGGTAACGTTGCGCGTGAATGGAGGATTTGCTGCAAGCAATGCACGTTGGGTATGGTACGAGGGCGGTTGCGGTGCAGGCCGGGCCATTGGAACGGGAACGGTTATCACGGTGACCCCTGCAGCCAACACATCGTACTTTGTTCGAGCTGAAAGCAATTGTAACACTACATTGTGCGTAAGCAAGGCAATCGTTATACGCAGCGAAAGCACTGTACCGGTGTTCATCACCAGTACCGCAGACACTACCTGCGGTGCTCCCATCACCTTGCAGGTCAATGGCGGCAGCCTTGGCAGCGGCGGACGTTGGGCCTGGTATACCGGAAACTGCGGCGGAACCCTGGTTGGCATTGGCAACAGCCTGACAACAACCCCGGTTGGGCCTACTACCTATTTTGTACGTGCAGAGGGCTTATGCAATACCACGCAATGTGTACGGAAAACCATCTATTCAGCGACAGCCTCAACTGCGCCGGTGGCCATAGTTGCAAGTAACGATACTCCCTGCCTCGGCCAGCAAATCACGCTCACTGTACAGGGTGGCAATCTTGGAATTGGTGCCGAGTGGAAATGGTACCATTCTTCCTGCGGTGGTTCACTCATTGGTACAGGAGGTTCTCTCAAGGATATTCCCAATGGCAACACAACCTACTATGTTCGCGCTGAAGGTGCCTGCAACATCACGAATTGCGTTTCACGACCAATCCGCATCTTGTTCCCGGGAAAACCTGCAATTGGAATCACGGCTTCTGCAGACACGGTACTCAACGGGGCCAATGTCCGCCTGCAGATTATCGGTGGCAGTGGCGGTTCCAATGGTCGTTGGGTTTGGTACGAAAACGGTTGTGGCAACGGTGCACCGGTCGGATTTGGACCAACACTCAACGTTGCTCCGGGATCAACCACCACTTACTACGTGCGTCAGGAAGGAACCTGCGACAGCACCGTATGCGTGTTCAAGAAGGTGAGCGTTTGGGGTATGAATGTCCAGGATCAGCAGCAGCTGGGTGATTTGATCCGCCTGTATCCGAACCCGACAAAAGACAAGTTGAACCTCATGATCGATGTGCAGGGCAATGAGCCAACCCTTGTGAAAGTGCTCGATGCCCAGGGCAGAGCCATCCGGGAGTTCAGCCTGGAAGCCGGAATCCGCAGCCATGTTATCGATGTGCAGGAACTTTCGGAAGGTCAGTACATGCTCGATATCAGAAATGGACGCAGCAGCGCTGTCAAGCGTTTCGTCAAACTGAACTAAACGGCTTCGAACAAAACTCAAAAGGGAAGGTTGCCAGGTGCAGCCTTCCCTTTTTTCATGCCCTTGGGCAGCTTGGGAATAGGATTAACTTTGCAGCGCAATTACCACCATGATTATCGGACTTCCCAAAGAAATCAAGAACAACGAGAACCGCGTAGCCCTCACGCCTGCCGGTGTCTCTGAACTGGTAAAACACGGACACCAGGTGTATGTACAAACCAATGCCGGAACAGGCAGTGGTTTCAACGATGAAGAATACGTTCAGGCTGGTGCCTCGATGCTTCCTTCCATCGAAGATGTATACGCCATCGCTGAAATGATCGTTAAGGTAAAAGAGCCGATCGAAAGCGAATATGCACTCATCAAATCCAATCAGCTGCTCTTTACTTACTTCCACTTTGCCAGCCATGAACCGCTGACGCATGCGATGATTCGCAGCAATGCGATCTGTCTCGCTTACGAAACCGTGGAAAAAGCCGACCGCAGCCTGCCATTGCTCGTTCCGATGAGCGAAGTAGCCGGTCGCATGAGCGTGCAGAACGGTGCCAAATACCTCGAAGCGCCTATGGGCGGTCGCGGCATTCTTCTGGGCGGCGTACCCGGCGTTAAACCTGCCGAAGTACTTGTTCTCGGAGGCGGTATCGTAGGAACCCAAGCAGCCAAAATGGCAGCCGGAATGGGCGCTCAGGTTACCATTATGGATGTAAGCCTGCCCCGTCTGCGCCAGCTCGACGATATCATGCCGGCCAATGTGCAGACCCAGTATTCAAACGAATACAACGTGCGCAACGCCATCAAAACGGCCGACCTGGTGATCGGCGGTGTGCTGATTCCCGGTGCCAAGGCTCCAAAGTTGATCACACGCGCCATGCTGCCTACCATGAAGAAAGGTTCTGTGATTGTAGACGTGGCCATCGACCAGGGTGGATGCTTTGAAACCAGCCGTCCGACAACTCACGCAGAACCTACTTATGTAGTTGACGACGTGATCCATTATTGCGTTGCCAATATGCCCGGTGCGGTTCCTTATACCAGTACCCTGGCCCTTACCAATGCCACGCTTCCGTATGCTGTTATGCTCGCCAATATGGGCTGGCAGGCGGCTTGCAAAGCCAATGCTGAACTGAAGCTCGGACTGAACGTAGTTCACGGCAAAGTGGTTTACAAAGGCGTAAGCGAAGCCTTCAATCTGCCGTATACACCGGTGGAAGAAGTGCTAGGTTAATTCCGACATCATTTATACATCAGAGAAAAGGCTGCAGCGATTGCGGCCTTTTTTGTGCCCTAATTTTGCAGCTGTGTCAACACCTTTGGTTCATTACCGCAGCTACGGAAACCCTGACAATCCCACGCTGTTTATCCTGCACGGCATTTTCGGCATGTTAGACAACTGGCATTATGCTGCCGGTATCCTTTCAGAGCAGTACCATGTGGTTAGCTTTGATGCCCGGAACCACGGCAAAAGCTTCCATGATCCTGCGATGAGCTTTGAAGTGATGAGCGATGACTTGAATCGTCTTATGGCACATCTGGGGCTGGAAACAGCGGATATCATGGGCCACAGTATGGGTGGCAAAACAGTCATGCATTTTGCTATGCAGCATCCGGAAAAGATTCGTAAGTTATTGGTGGTGGATATTGCACCTAAGGCTTACCGGCCCGGTCATATTCCTTATTTCGATGCGTTCGGGCAGATACCGTTTGATCGGATTGAAACGCGCAAAGAGGCAGACGAAGCTTTCAGACATTACGCTCCCGATCCGGCGGTGCGGCAGTTCCTGCTGAAGAATCTGGAACCCTTGCCGGACGGTGGTTACAAAACGAAATTCAATCTTGCGGCATTAAAGGAAAGCTATCCGGAAATCATTGGTGCGCTGCAACTGAACAATGTCTTTGGCGGTCCGGCGCTGTTCATTTACGGCGAAAGATCCGGTTATGTCAAAGCCGAAGACCAGACCGAAATCCTGCAGCATTTTCCTGCCGCCATCTTCAAAGGCATTCCCGATGCCGGGCATTGGGTTCATGCCGATCAGCCTGCTCTATTTCTGGAGGCTGTAAAACAGTTCCTCCGCGATTGATCAGCAATGAAGCCGCAATCAGCCGCGCAGATTGGAATTGTTGAGTATTGACTGTACTACCTGCCACCAGGCAGCAGATTCTTCCATGCGGCAGGTCGATGTTACGATGTACAGCACACCATTGTTGGTAAAGATGCGCCAATTCCAGTGCAGACCGAGGCTGGCTGCATTGGCATCAAAATCAATCGATTTCGTACCACCGAAGGTGCCGAAACTTGTACTGCCCAGTTCAATGTCTTTGAAATACTCTTTGAGCATTGCGAGCATCTGATCGCGGATTTGCGTGTAGTCTTCGTTGGTAGGCACGCCTGCCGGAGACGGCATGTAATTGAAGTTTACATTTTCACGAAACTCATCTGTGCTATCCTGTGGCAGCGTCAGCAGGCTGAACTTCACGCCCATCGGTCCTTCCTGGAATTCCCATGATGCAGGAACGCTGAGTTCAACCTGTTCGAATTTAATTGGTTTCAGTGCTTGCACACCTTGACCAGATGCCCTTGACAGGGTTAGGAATAAGCATGCAAACAGAAGCAGCTGCAGGATTTTCTTGTGCATAGGGTTCGATGGAAAGCGAAATGGAAGGTATTTAGCAGGCGCCTGGTTGGTAAGAGTCAGAGGTCAAAAACACTGGTTCTTCTTTCTGCATGGTAACGGCGCAGGTTAAGCCAGAAGGCTGCAATCAGGTAGAAAATGAGCGGTGAGCCCAGCGCCAGGCAGGAAGTATAGACAAAGTAAAGCCGGATGCGCCGGGTACTGATGCCCATTTTTTCTCCGAGGAAGCTGCATACACCGAAGGCGGAGCGCTCAACTGCGTATTTAAGGAGACTCATGGAACGAAGATACAACCTAAGGCGTTAACCTGACATTGCCCGGTCTTTAAAAGCTGCTAAACTGAAATAAAAAGGGAGCGCGGAATGCGCCGCGCCCCCTTTTCGTGTGTTCAAAACAAAAAAAACACAAAGCAGCATAAACACACAGGCTGGGTTTGTTAACCCTTGTTCTTGAGCGCTTTCCCGATCAGATGTAAGACCAGGAATGGCGTATCGGCATTGGTTTCGACAACAACACTGCGGTCGAATGCGCCTTCATTCTCCATAACTACCTGCACCGGGAGGCTGAATTTCTCGCCCGGCTGCACGACGCGCGGCTCGCAGGCCGGTGTGGTGCAACCGCATGAGCTGCCACATTTCACCAGTCGCAGGGGTTTGTCGTTCGGATTATGAAGTTCGAAAACATGCCGGGCCGTATCGCCCACTGCGAAATCGGGCAACACGACTGTTCGGCCTTGGGTAGCCACGAGGGCTGTAGCCTTGCGCAAGGGTGTTTCCGGGCGCTGGCAGGCGGCATTGAATGCCATCATTAAGATTGTAAAATAGAATAGCTTTTTCATGATTTGGATACTTTTCGTATGAGCATGCGTGGATTGTTATACAGCACCAGCGGTTGGAGATTGTAATGGCCCACTTCCTTCAGTTTTCCGTCGCGCCCAAAAATGAGATGCATGGGATAACCGATGAATTGAATATGTTTACCCACCTGGTTGCTGGTGTCGAACCAGAGTGGAAGGGTTTCGTTGAAGCGGCGAAACAGTTTAACGTGTTTGCCATAATTGGTGTCGGGCCGTTTGCGGTAGGTGGAATAGAGCGAAACCACTTTGATTCCTGTATCGCTCAGGAATTGGCGGCGGATGGCATCTATTTCCGGCAGTGACCTCAGACAAGCACCACAGCCTTCATTCCAGACATCTACGAAAACAACTTTCCCGCGGTAAGCTTCGAGGTTGAGCGGTTTCAGATCCTCACCCTGCAGTTGCAGATCGCTCAGTGCCAGGGGTGTTTTTACCTTGACATCGAGTGTTGAAAGCCATGAGTCATAATTCGGCCACAGAAAAAACCTATTAAAAGATACAAGAAATGAAGTGAGTAAGATTCCACGGACAAGCAGCGTATTCAGCCGCAGGTTGGGTTTATACAACCAAAATCCGAGGAAGATGGAAACAAAAGCTAAAACAATATCGGAGCCTTCCCAGATGATATCTGCATTAGGATCGGTGTAAGCTATACAAAACAGAATTAAATAAGGCGTAATCAAAAGTAAATACACTATGAACAGTGAACGAAATCTTCTGTCCAAAGCTAGCCATATTGCCGGCATCCAATTCAGCGCAAAGAGAGAAGCTATAATTCCTCCTCTGTTTTCCACTCCTGTTCCCCGCGAGAATGTAATTGCTAAACTGACAATTATTGCAGCGGCTGTTATTTTCAAGAAACGCGCTTTGTTCATAGTGTATTTTGATTCAAGATTTAATTTAGGTTAGTTAAGAAGGCATGCACATGCCATTGCAAATGCTCAGCCAAAACCAGCCACAGTTCTTGTTCTGTTTGCACACTTTATCAATAGGGCAAACACCTTCCTTAATCGTTACATATGGGTCAGCACTTATGTGCCATGTAACATATGGGCAAAAAATAGTGCTGCCCGGAACACTGTGGCAATTGCAATTTATTTGTGGGTCCCCTCCACCACCACCTGTCATTCCGCTGCCACCATATCCACGGTTAGGAATGCCATCAGGGCCTTTGAACTCGATGTCCAGACTGCTGACAATGTAATAGATCTCATCAAGACCGAATATTTTGCGCGCATCTGCATCCCATTCCTTGAACAGGACGGTATTCAGCAACGCAGCATAGTCATCGTCGGCGAACATGTTTTTATCATTGTTCCATTGTTGCAGGCGGCTGATGAGCTCGCTGCGCACCGGACTGTTTCCAAGCTGCCGCTGCGCATGGACGAGGTGCTGCCTCCAGGCATCTTGCTTTTCTTCTGCACTCAGGAGGCTGAAGACTTCGCGTTGATCGTGCTGAACGGCAATGCTGTTCATCTGGGCAATCTTTGATTGGGTTTCTGCAGTGGCAGGCACCAAATCGGCTTCCTTTTGGCAGCTTGTCCAAAACAGCATGGGCAAGGCCAGAAGGAACAGGGTGGATTTAAGTTGTTTGTTCATAAAAGAATTAAAAAGTAAACTTTCCCTACTCTATCTCGCTTTTCGGAAACGCGCTCCTGCGTTCGCCTGCAGAAGAAGGCACACTGCTGAAAGTGCTGTTGGTCAAAAGCCCGCGCGGTTGGATACCTGCCTTTGACACTCACGAAATTGAGAATAGTTCCTGAACCATGCAAAATTTATGTAACAATTTTTGTTTGTAACGTTACACAAACGGTTTTTTTCTTAGCCAGTATCGCTTTACGGAGTTGTTACCCGTCCATGAAGTTTCTGTAAGCTACATATCCAAGTCATGCCCGCAGGCGATACTTGCCGGAACATGATAAGCAGGGGACTTATCTTCCTTCTATTGCTATTGCCCGCTTGCACCGAAAGAGGCGGGATACTTCGGATTAAAGGTTCGGATACTGAGGTCAATCTTTCGGTGCTGCTCTGTGAGGCTTTCTACGAAAAAAATCCGGAAATGCGGATTTCGGTATCGGGTGGTGGCACAGGGCTGGGCATCGCAGCGCTCATGAACAACCTGGCAGATATTGCCAATGCTTCGCGCCCTATCAATGGAGAAGAATCCACCTTGCTCGCCAACGCCGGTCTTCCCATTGACACCTTTCTTTTTGCATGGGATGCGCTGGCCTTTGTAGTTCACCAAGACCTTCCCGTAGACACCTTAAGCATCGAACAGCTGGCAGCTATTTTTTCGGGTAATTCTGATAACTGGAGCAAATTAGGACTGCCAGCGAAGCCAATCACGATTTACGGCAGGCAGAACAACTCAGGAACCCACGGTTACCTGCGGCAACGCCTCGGCATTGTGTTCAGTTCAGCTGCGCGGGAGATGAATGGCAATGCACAGATTATCGAATCGGTTAAACAGGATGCAAGCGGCATAGGCTATGTTGGAGCCGGTTATGTGGTTCAAGAAGGAAAACTGACAGGCACAGGCTATAAAATTCTGCACATAAAAGAGGGGCAGGCTCCAGCCAGCAGTCCCGTTAGGGTAGAAAGCGTCACAACCGGCAGCTATCCCTTCCGCAGACCCTTGTACCAATACATCCGACGGGAAGCACGTGAGAAAGCGGCTCCCTTGCTCGAATTCCAACGCAGTGCAAAAGGCGCTGCCATTATACGCGCCAACGGTTACTTCCCTTATCAGGATACCCTTTCATGAACGCCAAGAACAGAAACCGCTACGACCGGCTGGCAACCTGGTTTTTCGGCATCAACGGCTGGATGGGCATCGCTATCCTGCTCGGAATTTTTGCCATGTTGGTGTACAATACGATTGCCTTCTTTGCCCGTGTGAGCCCGATGGATTTCATCACCAATACCCAATGGAATCCGGGAGCTGAAGGTCCTCAGGGTTTATACGGACTGCTTCCTTTGTTGATCAGTACCCTGCTCGTAACATTCGGCGCCATGATACTGGCGGTTCCGATTGGAATAGGCACAGCTGTATTCATTTCAGAATATACAAATCCGCGGGTGAAGAATATCCTCAAACCGGCGGTTGAAATGCTGGCTGCCATTCCTTCGGTGGTAATCGGGTTTCTTGGTATCGTCATTATCGGACCGGGAATAGCCGGCACCTTTGGGCTGAGCAACGGTTTGAACGCCATGAACGGCGCCATCCTGCTGGCCATGATGGCCTTACCCACCATCATAACCGTCGCGGAAGACGCATTGCATGCTGTTCCGGCCGACCTCAAGGAAGCCAGTTATGGACTCGGCGCCGGGAAATGGACAACTTTGTATCGGGTGGCCATTCCGGCGGCCCGACCAGGAATTATCGCAGGTATCATGTTGGGAATGGGGCGCGCAATCGGCGAGACGATGACTGTGCTCATGGCAACCGGCAACGCCCTTTCGTTTCCAAGCGGTTTCTTCGATTCTGTACGAACAATCACCGCCACCATCGCCATTGAATTAGGTGAAGTTCCGCATCAGACCACACATTATTACGGATTGTTCGCCCTGGCACTGGTACTCTTCCTCATCACGCTCGCAATCAACAGCATAGCCGATCGCATTTCACACCGCATCCGCCAATACCATTAAAAAACGACGATGAGCGCAAAGAAACCTGACCTGCCGTTGATCCTGCTGGCTTCATGCACTGCCATCGTTTGCGGCTTCCTGTTGTTCATCCTCTTTCATATTTACAGCCAGGGAGCCGGTACGATCAACGGTCGGTTCTTGACGGAACTGCCCCGCAATGGAATGACGGAAGGCGGTATTCTACCTGCGATTGCCGGTACGATACTGCTCACCCTCATTACGACCTGGTTTGCAGTTCCGTTCGGCATTGCTGCAGCGGTTTATCTGAATGAATACGCCGGAGACAATCCGAGTACACGGCTCATACGCGCAGCGGTGCGCAACCTTGCCGGCGTTCCATCCATTATTTATGGCTTATTTGGCCTCGCCTTGTTTGTGCAGGGAATGCAATTGGGCACTTCACTTCTTTCAGCTGGTCTTACACTCGGGCTCTTATCGCTTCCATATATTATTACAACCACAGAAGAAGCTTTGAAAACAGTGCCGAACTCTTTGCGTGAAGCTGCGATGGGCTTGGGCGCAACACGTTTTGAAACCATCCGTGATATCGTGCTTCCCGCGGCGATTCCGGGAATACTAACCGGCGTGATTCTCAGTGTTGCAAGGGCAGCGGGCGAGACTGCACCCATTCTCTTCACCGGCGCAGCGTTTTACATCACCGGTTTACCCGGTCATCCCATGCAGGAATTCATGGCGCTCCCCTATCATTTGTATATGCTTTCCACGCAACATCAGAGCATAGAGGCGGTTCGCCCGCTGGCTTACGGTACGGCGGTTGTACTCGTGAGTTTTGTATTCCTGCTGAATATCACAGCCAGCGTTTTGCGGAGCCGCTATCGTTCACAAATCCATTTATAAACATCACATGTCTGCAACAGCACAAACACAACCGGCAGTTGAGGTAAAACAACTGAATCTCTGGTTCGGAGAAAAACAGGTTTTAAAGGATGTTTCTTTATCTGTTTTACCGCATACAGTAACAGCTCTTATCGGACCATCGGGTTGCGGTAAATCAACCCTCTTGCGCAGCTTGAACCGCATGCACGACCTTTCGCCGGATGTCAGGATGGAGGGTTCAGTCTGGATCGACGGGGAATCCATTCTGGAACCGCGTGTTCAGGTTACCGCACTGCGCAGGAAGGTGGGTATGGTTTTTCAGAAACCGAATCCATTCCCCAAATCCATTTATGATAACATAGCCTATGGTATGCGCATCAATGGTGTCAGGAAAGACGAAATAGAGGCACGGGTAACTTCGGCATTGCAGCGCAGCTTTTTATGGGAAGAAGTGAAAGATAAACTGCAGCAACCCGCACGCCGCTTATCGGGTGGGCAGCAGCAGCGGCTCTGCATAGCGCGTACCATCGCCGTGGAACCGGAAATTGTATTGATGGATGAACCTTGTTCAGCGCTCGACCCTATCAGCACGGCTAAAATTGAAGAATTGATATTGGAATTACGCAGCCGATACACGATTGTGATGGTGACGCACAACATGCAGCAGGCGCAGCGCGTGGCCGGCTTTACGGCCTTTATGTATATGGGTGAGATGATTGAATTCAACCTCACCGACAATATCTTCCGTCAACCAGAAAAAGAACTCACCCGCAATTATGTTGCGGGTAATTTCGGTTAAGCCATCACAACAGCGCACATCTGTTCCAAAGCCTTTTCCGTTGCACCGCGACGCTGTTCGCAGAATCGGGCCGCTGCCGCTCCGGATTGCCTGCGAACATCTTCCTGACTGATCAGTTGCAACAGGGTTTGGATAAAGGCTGATTCAGTTGCGGGCTGGAAAACAAATCCTGCTTCTTTTCCGGCCTCAGCCTCCCAGAATTTTTCGGTATGGGGACCGCAGATAATGGGCATGCCAAAAGCTGCAGCTTCCAGGATATTGTGTAGTCCGGTATTGCCGTAGGCGCCGCCAATCAACGCGACATGGCCATATTGGTAGAGGGATGCCAACAATCCGATGCTGTCTACCACGAGCACATGGATGCCCGGATCTCCGGGTGTATAGTCTGACCAACGCGCCACACCCCAGAGCGCAAAGCGGGTGCATATTTCATCGACATGGCCGGCATCCACCTTATGGGGCACGATGAGCCATTTGGCGCCGCGAAGGCCGTATTCCTTGATAAAAGCTGCTATGAGCGCTTCTTCTTCCGGCCAGGAGCTGCCGGCGATGACGAGCAATTCTTCCTGTCTGAAAGCCTCTGCAGCCGGAATCCGCTCCACTTTCAGGCGTGTTGCAGCTACGCGGTCGAAGCGGGTGTCTCCGGTGCAGCTCACCCTGGGCGCACCGCAAGCCTTGAACCTTTGGGCGGAAAGTTCATCCTGTGTGAAAATATGGCTGAACGCCGCGACCTCAGGAAACAGCGCTTTACCTGGGAATTTGGACAGAAAATGGCCCTTCCGAAAAGTCGCCGCCAGTAAAAACGACGGAATTTCTTGTT
>Ga0209990_10001067_pt1 | contig 24478 bp, 46 predicted proteins | sample NOAtaG_6_FD_187304 | JGI IMG/M metagenome (GOLD analysis project Ga0209990, IMG submission 187304) | Freshwater lake microbial communities from Lake Erie, under a cyanobacterial bloom - NOAA_Erie_Diel5S_2200h metaG (SPAdes) (version 2) | ecosystem: Environmental > Aquatic > Freshwater > Lake ...
GGTCATTGCCTGGCGGAAGAATCCGCCGCGCATATTCTCTTCCGGCAATCCAAATGCTAAACGCTGGTAATACTCAGCTTTTGTAAGCTGGTCAGTTACCATCTGAGCAAAATTAGCGGCCAGGGCATACTTCAAGAAATTGACGAAATAGCTGGGCATTTCGCTTTCAGGTGTGCGGTATTGGTAATCGATCCAGGCCTCTTCGATATTGGTTAGCAATTTGTCTTGCTGAACATCAAATTCAACGGTGGCCGGATAGTTAACGGTGTCATCCGCATGGACGGCGCGAACGCCAGCGATGCGATCACCAGGTAATTGATAAAGGTATTTCCAGCCAAATGTCGGGGTATCTACCAAACGGGCAAGCTGGCTTTTCTTTAGGGTAAAGCTCCAGGGATACATACACAAAACCATGTCCCGGATGTCGTCATAAAGACGGTCGCAAATCTGCGACGAATCAGAAACTTCTGAAAATGACGTTAGTGGTTTTTGCCCTAGATAAATAAGAGCATCAGAACATATCGATAGTTTTGTATCACCTGACGCCATAAAAATCCTTTAATGATAAAAATCCAGGCGGATTTCTCCGCCCGGACTTATTGGTACTACTTAGTCTCCGTCGGTGCTTGCGAGAGTTGTACCGTTGTCAATATCTACTACGCCGGAAGCGTTCGAACGAACGACTGCCAATGTAGCTACAAGGGTGCTATCTACGCTCGTTGCACAATAAACTAGATCGCCTACTTTAACGATGTCGGCTACTGCATTGAAATAGCCTTCTGTATTAACGTCAGCGATTGCGTCATTGGTGCGATAACCCCACATTACTGGAGATACGCCACTTTTTGCAACGTTACCGATTGGACCAAAATTATCGCGAGTAAATGCCATGATTTAGTCTCCTTATTCAGCGCAAGTGATTTTAACGATGCCCTCAGAATCAATCGCTACTGAGCCGGCGCTGAACATAGATGCCACTAAGAAAGATGTTTTCTCAGCGATATAGTCAACACGGCTAGTTTGATTGAGACCAATTGCCATTCCTACTGAATCGCGATGGAATGCGAATACGGTACGATCGGCGCTTGCTTTTGGCAAACCACCTTCGTCACGATCACCGATGGTAACGAACTTAAAGCCCAAGAAGGTATCTACTTCACCAGTTACCAACGCCTTAACGGTGTTGAAGTCAGAGCTGGTAACAGTTGTTTGACCCAAGAGAGCAGACAAGTTGTTAGCATGGAGAACGATCGTACGGCCTTCCATTGGTACGTTCTTGCTATCCAAATACTTCTTGGCGGCGCGGAGCTTACCAACGTTTAAGTCAGTAGCAGATCCGGTTGTGCCATCGTTTTGAATGGTATTAGCAACGGTACCGGTGCTGGATGCGGCAATAAGAGCATCAATGATTACCTGGTCCATGCGACGGCCAATAGCACCGGATACGACCTGAACAAGCTCTTGACGCTCGTTGAAGTTAACACGTTGCTGATGGAAAATATCGCTATATTCTGCGGCGATATAGTCGGTCATGGTTGCAGTTACTTGTGAATAAGTAACGTTCAAAGGTACTACGTCAGTTTGTGGTACACGAACAGACGCGGTTCCCTTACCAATTTTTGGGAATTTTACAGTCGAGCCTTCAACGTTAGTACGCTCACGTGTCAAACCAGCAAGGGCGCGTTGCGCCTGGTAGGCTTGTTTAACTTCGCTATCGAATAACGTGACGAAAGCATTAGAGATATTGATAGACATCTCAATTTCCTTTCATATCAAAGTTTAAAAAGTTAAAAATCTGCTTTTAGCTTTGCGATTATCCAAGCGGGTCGCTACGCGTAGTAACGGGCCTTGCGGTTATCCATTACGTAACACTATAAATAAAAAAAGAGTGCGTTGCAATCAGCTTCGCACTCTTTTTCGTTGTGACCGGGAAGTCTAACGGTTTCCCTCTCCAAACATTGAATAGACCATATCTTCCACTTTTTTGGTGTAAGCCGCGTCTTTTCCGTATTTTGGATCTGCCATCATCGACTGAACATCGCTCATGCTCATCTTTTGGCTTTCTTGCATTTCAAGTCCAGGGATGTCCGTTTCCATATAGGACGCCCGGATCTTATGTAGAGCGGAAATGAACGACGCATTATTACTAGCGCGCCCAATTGCCTCGATCTCGTTTTGATTGAGAGTGCCAGCATTTTGCATTTTGACTAGCCATTGCTCAGTTGATTGAACGATCTTGTCCGCATTGCGGCCCAGTTTCTTCATCTCAGCTTCGCGGCTGGTTTTCATTTGCTCATCTGCGGCGCCCATGTGATTCGTGTAGAGATCGATCATTTGATCGAATTGCTCCTGGCTAAGACCTTGCTCCTTGGCCAGTCCTACGAAATCCTTTAGCATCGGATCATCTTCGGCCACTCCGCGGTCCTTTAGACTGGTAATCTCATACTTACCGTCCTTGGGTGCCTTGTGTTTACCAGCAGACATTTTGGCCCGTAACTCAGAGTACGCCTTGGCCAGCCCCTCAACGTCCGGACCGGATTCTTCGTCCCAAAAATTTTCAGGGAAAAATTCAGGGCGAACGAAATCCAGCTCTTCGTCGTTATCTACTTCCTGGGGCTTGTCGTTTGGATCTACTTCCATGTGCGGAGCCGCTAGATCATCCATCTTTTGACCTGGTTTTTCCGCTGGTTTCACGTTCAGTAGGCTACCTGAATCGTCCTTGTTGCTACTTGTTGCGTTATTGCCGGCTTGATTATCGCTAGTATCAGCGGTCAAGTTGTCGGTATCGCTCATATTTAAGACCTCGCTCGTTTAATTCGCCGCTCTAATTCCCGGACCAGGGAGTTTTGACCCTCGCGGGCAAACCCATGGGAAGGGTCCTCGCCAGGAAACCAGGTCGGCTGTTCGATGGTTGTAGCTCTTAGCCATTCCAAGAGCTTTACGCCATCATCGGTAGAAAAGACGCGAGTGACCAGGAGATCAATCTCATTGTCCGACGCGCCCTTTTGCTTGATCTCCGGGGACCGGAGACCTTCCCATCCTTCTTCCATCATCTTTTAGACCTCTTGTGCTTGTGGTTGTTCTGCGCCAGCGGGTGCTTGTGCGGCCTGGGCCATTTGGGCGGCCTGGGCCATTTGCGCCATGATTGCCTGGCGTTGCTCTTTTGAGTTAATTAAGTAACTTGGCACTCCCAGGCGATCGGCCAGGTAATCGGCCAGCTCTTCCTGGTTGATCGCAAGCTGGGCGCCTAGACCTACTTGGCCCGCTACCTGAACGAATTGCAATACGTCGTTTACTTCTTGCATATTCTGAGCCTGGGCAAGCGATCCAGTTGGCACTACCTTAACTTCGGAGCCGTCCACCTTCAATGGGAAATCGATTAGACCCATTTCGTCCATGACTTCCATGGTGCGGCGAACGATTGGTTGCATGACTTCGGTAATCAAGCGGCCATAAGCTGGTCCAATGTTCTGAGATAACTCTTTCATGCGCTCCGCGACTTCGGTTGCGGATCTCGCGCTCATGGTATCCGGCGGCAATGTATCGTCCAATAGCATCTTTTTGATGGCATTGACCAAATCGTTGATAACGAGCTGGGATACGTTGAAGTCACCACCGGATCTCAATGGACGCAAGCTCTCGCCCTGGGGGCCGCCGTTACGTGCTACCGGGATAATGGCGCCTGGAGCGATCTTGACTGTCGCTGGGTTCAATACGCCGTCATCTGCGGCCGTATATACGCCAGCCACGGAGATCGACGCGTTCTTCAAGAGCAATTCTTTAACCTTGTTTAAGGTTTTAATGTCGGGTAGAGCGTTGACCAGGGGACCACGGCCATAAACCTCGCCGGCTACCTTCATATAACGGCCTACTACCCAGGGTGAACTCTTCTTTAGCTCACGATAAACGATCTCATTCTTACCTTTAGGTTCTAAAACGTAGTAACAAACTGCACCCGTTGAGTAGTTGTAGATCGTTGCCTCTAGCAAATCAATCTCTTCTTCGGGTTTACGATCAATCTTGACCTGGAGATCAGCCGGGATCTTGGCATCCTTCCATTGTGTCGTAATCGCCTCGCCTTTTACGCGTAACTTACGGTACACGTTATCGACGGTGCCATGCTGGCCCTCTTCAAACGAGACCAGGTATTGCGGCACCGCAGTAAAGCGCACCGGGGTATCCTTGTCGCCTGGCATGATAAGCATAACGCCAGTACCAACGGCCATGTCCAGTAGCATTTCCGAGATTGCCAGGTCAAAATTGGTTTGACGCAATACTTCAAAGAATTTATCCGAGTAAATGTCCAGGGCGTCAGCGACTTCCTTGCGACGATCCTTCGGAATGTCCGATCCTGGAGTGAGTTGCATCCATTTCCGGTATGGCGGGAAGAGGCCCGACTGGATCCGGTTAGCAAAGCGCTGGGTCGAGTTGATCGCAGTCGAATCAAACACGCGGGCGCGCTTATGTTGACCAGGAGTTTTGCCCTCATACTGGCCGGAATAGAGATTACGCTGGGGCAATGCAAATTCGTAGCACTCTTCGTAGATCGAGCGCCATAAGTCTTTGCGCGAATCAGCTAATTCAGCGCGTTTAAGTACGTGGGCCGCTGGCAATTTTTTCATTTTTTACTTTCCTTCATCCGTTTATATCGTGCCGAAAGCGTTGCCGCTTTCTTTTTTGCATCTGCCGTAGAGCTGGCGCCCCAAGCCCGGAGTGATAAAAGTTTCCTGGTTGGTCGCCCCTTCTCATCAAAATCAGGTCCACCATTGCCAGCCATCCTGGCCAGGAATGATGCCTTGCGGCGTAACTGCTCCGGTCCCGCTGGAGTACCTTTAACCGGTGCTTTTAAATTCGATCCTTCGGTACGTTTATAAAACGCACGTCCAGCCGCATTTAATCCGCCACTAGGGTTTTGGTACTTTTTCAGCGGCATTACATATACTCGCGCTTGCGTTTCATCTTCTTGGCCATCTCTTCTTTATGCTCAATCTCGACACGGCCTTTAACCTGGGCGGCATAGCGACGTGCGGCCGCCATTCCGGATTTGGTGTACGCAAACTCTTTTAGCTTATTGCCCTTTTTGTCATAGACTTCCGGCATGGTTAGCTCCCCATTGTGTTTGTGCCGCCTGATCCTAGCGATTCAGGTGTAATACCCAATGCTGGATTTTGGCGTTCCTGGCTAAAAAGCAAACGCATACCGCCAGTTTGACGGGCGCGCTTAGTTGCCTGGAGACGATCTTGTTGCGCTTTCTCCTGTGCTTTCAGACGCTCTTCTTGTTTCTTCTGATTCTCAGCAATTGCTGGATCAGGTGCCGGTGGTGGGGGTGGTGCCGGTATAGATGGCCCGCCAAATAGTCCGCCCATGGTTATCTCCTTACGATAAAGTGTTTTGACCTGGGCCAGCTCCGCCGCCCAATGTCGTTTGATCTGTGCCTAATCCAGCAGAGCGCTCCTGGCTAAACAATAACCGGGTACCCATACGGCGACGGGCGCGGGTATTGGCCGCTACTTTTGTCTCTTCGGAAGTTGCTTTTACTGGTTCCGGCGCTTTTGGTGCTGGCGCCGCTACTGCTTCAACCGCTCTCGCTACTGGCGCACTTGGCCGACTAACGATTCCGCCCATGATTTAATCTCCTATACATAAAATGCGATTCACCGGTAGGGCCAAAACCCATCATCTCCGATTCCTTTTCGAAGTATAAGAACTCTGCCCATTTTTGCGCGCGTACATTTGACGAACGTACGATAATTTGAATGCGCCGTAGTTGCATGGTGGTTTCAGCCCAAGCAAAGAATTGCCTGGCACAACGGCACAATGGTATCGCCACGGTATCAATATCCTTATCCGGGATCATCCAGGCCTCGGCAAGCCCTGGCCAAATCGGAATAATGCCAAACGAAAGCATGGGTTTGCCGTAATAGAGACCAGTAAACGATGGCCCCATGTGGGTTTGGTGCTTTAAACGATCGAGCCAGTCCGGAATATGCGCCTTGGAATCAAGATCATGCTCGTTAAGATTCATCAAGGCCAGGTGTCCGTAGAAAAAAGGGACAATTTTGCCCCCTTCCGGTAGCCGGACTTGCGATGTAAAACCAGTTGTATCAATCATATCATTCCTAAAGCTCTAGGGGATCTAGGCCAAACTCATCAGCCACGGCCTTGCACCTCTGTTTGAACACTTTATCGTGATGGGACCAGCGCTCCCTGGAGTGCGCCCATCTACTCATGTGGACGCATTCATGGCATAGCGCTCTGAACACGGTCATAAAATGGCCGCAAAGCATTTTCGATATTTGGATCGTATGCTCGTAGTCCCCGCCCTCGTCGTATAGGTAGTAACCATAGGCATGGGGATCCGATATAACCTCAAACTTGATCGCTTCGGGCAATGGCATATTCCAGCGCGCAAAAGGTTCGCAACAATAAATTGTCGCGTACAGATTGCGGAGAATCGCTGGCGTCAAATTCATAACGCCTAAAGAATATCAAAATCAAAGTCGGCCGTGTATTGTTTTGATTCTGCACCGTAATTTAATCCGCTCCTGGTCAGGCGTTTATATTCCCCGCCCCCTAGCATCAAGTACGAAAACGCGTCGCCAACGTGCGAATGCTGGTTTTTATTCGGTGCATCCCTAAATCTTTCCTCGCCTGGCACCCCTACTCGTTTAAAATGATAGCCACCAGCAAGCGCCTTCCGTAATTTTGGACACGTGCGCGCCACTCTCAGACCCGGTTTTCGATCGATCAGCCGTATCATGGGCGCGGCGCCAGCTTCACGACGTACTCCAAAGTCATTGGTTGGCGCGGGTTGGACCTTGGTAAATCCCAGGGTACGCAAGTGATCGAATGCCGTTGTCTCGAAGATCGGATCGCGCGCCTGGCCGGCCGGATCGCCCGTCAAGATTACCTCGGCCTTCGGGTACTTCATGTTCAGTTGTTGCAAGAGCATCTGTCCAAAGCGTTGAAGGCCCATATCCTCTGTGACAATCTCTTCCAGGATGTGCCAGGCGCCGGACGGCAAGCGTTGTCCGATAACCGCCGCGGGCGTCAAACCGAAGTCGCATCCGATTAGCAATGGCAATTCCGGCGTATAGCTGATCGTGTCATCGACCATCGTCGAATCGTCGTACTCTGCCCATACGGCTTTACCTTCCTGGACGTACACGTATTGCGCGCCGACGTAGCAACGGATCCAGTCCAGGTTCTTGCCGCCAAGTTGTTGCTCATAGTAGCCAAGCGGCAAGTTTTTAACGTTCTCGGCCTTGGGGTTTTCGAGCCAATGCTTGCCGGCCGCGTAGATCGCGCCCGCCGTATCGGCCGGTACTTCCATCATGCCGCCTGGTTGCGTATAAAAATTCCACTTGTATTTGCCCTTGACGGGTTCCTTTTCGGCCAGGCGATACCACCATCCGTCATCGTCCGGCGGGTTTGTGTCCGCCCATATTCCGCGCCAGGTGCATCCGCCGTGGGTTTTACTTGGATAGCGTCCGACACGGGCCGTCAATCCCTGGATCACGGCAAGCGGCAATTCGCGGGCCTCATTGCACCAGCCGCCGGTTACTTCCAGGGACAAGAGCTTGCGTACCGACTTGGTATCGTCAAGCGCCAGGAAGATTACTTCACAATCTAATCCTGGCACCCCGTCGCGGGACGGCAATTGCAAATGGTGAGTAATCGGCGGGGACCAGCGAATCGGACCCCAAATATGCTCCGGGAATATTTCAAGCCAGGTTCGAATCGTTGTGGTCCGAAGTTCCCCGTAGGTATTTCGAATGACCACGAATCGTGTGTAACGAATATTATCCACCGGGGAAGGCGCTTGCCGCACCGCGCGCAAGAGTATCTCGGACGCGCATCCGTACGATTTCCCGGAGCCGACCGGTCCCATAAGACCGCGAAAAAAAGAATCGTCAGATAAAAATCGCGAAGTCGTCGGACTTGTCGAGAAGTCCAGGTTGAGATCCCCCAGCGCATCTAGCTCATTCCCCGTTTGACGGTTTCGACCCGTCGCGCCCATTTTCCTCGGCATAGATTACCTCTTCCACTTTTGATAAATTCAGTTTGATTCCGATCATCGTCGGGCGATTGCTCTCTTCTTGTTGCTGGTCCATCATTCCTGTCGCGCGGGCCAGCATACGCAAGGCGCCCAGTTTGTCGTGCATCTCGACCTCGATCGAGCTACCGTACTTGCCAGGTGTAATCTTGACCTTCTTGATCGCTTTACGTACGTGCGGCGCAAGAGTATCGCTCGCATTGAGTACGGCCACGTCACCGGTCCACGATATAACATCTGTTATATCCGCCTGGGCAATGTGGCCAAGCTCGTTCGATACTTTCTCCTGGTTCTCCGGCGACGCAAGTAAAGCACGTGCCTGGCGAGTTGTGAGTTTAGTCATCTTCTACCATCCTCTCCACCGTTGAAAAACGTGTCTCGCAAGCAAGGCATTGGCGACGACGTTCGTTGTAATAAATTTCGTCATTCGGTTCCCAATACATTCTCGTTTCCAGGACTTCCGTCTTAGAAAAATAATTGCCATCCTCGTCCACGCAAAACTGGCAAATCATTTCAGGTTTACCTCGATCAGCTTGTCCAGGTAATGGCGGGCCTTCCTAAGATCCTCGATGCCGCCTTTATCTTTCCATCGCGACACGTATTTAACGACGTTGCCTTCCAGGTAGCCAAGTTCATTCGAGACAATGTAGTCCCATGGCTGAATCGCCTTGCTGGTGTAGTGGGTGCCGCCGACTTGATTGTTATTCGCTTGATCCATACGCACCTTTCTCTAAAAGTTTTTTAACGCCCTTGGCTTCTCTCGTTAACTCCTGGTAATCATCGACGCGCTCCGCGCAAATAATGAGCCGTTTTACCGATTGCGCCAGCTCCAAATAATTAGCGCACCAAAACTCGCACCGCTTTTCCCAATACTGGTTTTCTAATTCCATGTTATTTTCCATCGTTACGTTAAGAAATACTACTTAAAAACTATATGCCGTATAAAGATCCCAAAATTCGCGCGGCCAAGAATGCAGAGGCGAATAAACGCTGGTATCAAAAAAATAAAGTTAAACACAAAGCCGGTACGGCCATCAATAAACGCAATGCCAGGGCCTTGTGGATTGAGTTCAAAGCGACGCAAGAGTGTTTTATTTGCGGATTCGATCACCCGGCGACTATTGATTTCCATCACGTGATCCGCAAAGACAAGCTCGTTGTCAGCACCCTGGTTAAAAACGGGTCGTATTCCAAGGCAATGGAAGAAGTTATGACAAAGTGCATCGCGCTTTGCGCTAACTGTCACCGTGTTTTGCATTGGCAAGAGCGGATCGATGCCAAAAGGACTGGCAAGATGCGGCGCATACGGAAGAAAGCTGGCAAGATGCGGCATGGTCACTTTGCCAGGGCCAGGTAATAGAGGCCCACGTTGCTGAACGCGTAGCCGCTATATACGATTGCCATGGAAACATTCCCTTTTAGGGCTTGTTCCAACCCAATATAGGCATAAATCGCGCCGGTAACGATGATTAACCATGGACTCATTTTTTTATCTCCAAAAAAGTTGAAAAATCCGGAGCGATCCCCCCGTACAGTTTGGCGAATGGGGGACCCCCCAAAGGTCGTTTTTTGCGGCATCGCGCAAAAACGCACCCCAGGCCAGTTGCAAAGGCCAAACGTTCGATTGCCGTTTGTAAATTCACTCTAATCCGCCCCACTTAGCCACCTGGTCGAGCGTCATCGGCGGATCTTTCCGGTTTTTCCGGTTGTCGATGGTCGCCTGGACTGCCAGCTCCAGGACTTTGCCGGCATCGACGCCCTTTTCTGCCAGCCGCCTGGCGCATTCCAGGCTTGCCGCCACGTCGCGGACCACGCCGGACCCGCGCTCGACGCCCTGGCGGAATGCTTGCGCGATACTCTGAATCAGCTCGTTATCACCCCCTATAACCCCCTTCTTATTATTGAGGTTATCTATGGCTTCCTGGTCCTGATAGTCCTCGGCTATTAGAGGCCTTGCCGCAAGGAATTGCTCCCTGGTTGGCATCGGTGTGCCAGGACCATCGAATAGCACCTGGTAGCGGTTCGTGAAGTACGCTGATTTGCGCTTGTATGCGAAGGGATAGGCCTTCGGTTGTAGCTTTCTGATATACCCGGCCTTGATTAGTCGTCCGACGTGCGTAGAGACCGTTTTAATCGATCTGCTGACGTGTCGGCTCAATGTCTCCCTGGATGGAAAGCAAATCCCGTATCCGTTGGTATGCAAGCAGATTGCCGCCAGGACGCGAAAGGTTGTTGGGTGCAAGCTATCATCCTGGACGGACCGAGCCGGCAATATCGAATACTTCCTGGTTTGTGGTTTCTCAGAATGGGATGTCATCGTCTAGATCCATGATTGCGTCGCCTGTCTTGACCTTGGGTTTTGCGGCCTCACGTGCCAGGCGTTCTTCGGTTGATTTGCGGATTTGCTCAAAGCTGGTCGTGACCTTGACCGTTGACGACCCAGGAAATTGATTCATCAGCTCGATCACTTCCTTGGGGATCCACTTGACCACATCTTCCAGGGCGAAGTACGCGTAATCGCTCTCCTGGGGTATCGCGGCCCGTGTTCGTACCATTTTCACCACCAATCCGGCCGGATGTTCCGCTTGCCACTCGGTCCGGTCCACGGGCTGGTGTCCAGCTTCGCGGATCCGCTGGTCCGCAAGCCTCAATCCCCGGATCATTGCCTCGCATCTCTGCTCGACAAGATATCCCGCTTTAGCATCCCTGGCCGTCTCCTGGATAAGCGTCATCTGCTTTCGTAGCTTCCCCGCCAGCTCATCGCCACAAAGCAAGAAAGATCTACCGTATCCCCAGGTTTCATTAAATCGATTCAATTCTTCCCGGTAAATCTTTACTTGCGTGAGATCCTTCCAACGCTCCAACGTGTCCGCCGGACAAGTCAGACAATCTCCTAGAGAGGAGATTTGTCTGTCCGTACTTGGCGCTCGTTTGTCCGTACTTGTCCGTCGCCCGCTAACCCTTGTATTCATTGAGTTCCCCTTGTCTGTCCGGCTTGTCCGTCCTTGTCCGCGGACAAAGTTATCCACAGGCTCCGGACAAGTCCGTTTTGTCCGTCTTTTATAGGGTTAACCCCTACATTTAGCTCATAATTTAGGTTCATGTTTGTCCTTCCATATCCAACAAAAATCGTCCCACTTGCCAACAATGCCGCGTTCCTGGAGCGCTTTCGCGGCGCGTAAAAATGCCTTCTTCTTGCTATCGTCCGATCCGTCGCTGATCTGTTTGCTCATCGCGAAGTCGCGCCACAAGGATTCGCTCACCGAGTAGTAACCCTTCGGAATGTAGTTCCCGATCTGTCTCTGTTCCCCGGCGCTCGATAACGCATCATGTAGCGCGTCCAGGATTAAGCGTTGCTGGCCGCTGAGTTTCTTCCTGGCCACGATGTCCGCGGGTTGATCGCTGATCTCCAGGACCAGGCTGGTTTCTGTTTCCAGGGACAAGGGTCCGGCGGCCAGCTCAACGCTGATCGTTTTAAACTGCATCGGATCGAGCGGCTCGGCGTCCTTCTGCTTTTCCGTGGTAAGTAGTACGCGATCCGCGTCCCGCTCGACGCGTACCGATACATCCACGGCACCGATTAAGGCCGTCGATCCCCGCGCCCCGCGATTACTATCCTTGCCGGAGTGATGGATCGGTAGGACCGCGCACCCGATTTGCTCGCGTACCAGGTCCATGTTCTTGACCGCTTTGCCCATGTCCTGGGCGGAGTTCTCATCGCCGCCGATCATGCACCTGGCAACGGTATCGAATACCACCATGGCCACGGGCATATCGGGATTTCGCATTGTCTCGATGGTTTGCAGTAGGTCCTGGATCTCCGCGTCGTCCAGGAGATTGACCGCCTTCGGGATCAGGTAGAAGGGCGCCTCTTCGACGCGTTCGTGATGCTGGTGCCAGGCTCCGATCCGCTTTCTAAATCCGCCAACGCCTTCGCCCGCCACGTAAAACACTTGTCCCTGGGCGACTTCATGGCCATGCCATTGCGCGCCATGGGCCACGGTTAGCGCAATATCTAGCGCCGTGAAAGTTTTACCGCCGCCAGGTTCGCCATAGACCATGGCAAGCGAGTGCTTGGGGATCAGTCCATTCACTAGCCAGGTGACTGGCGGCAATTGCGCGATCTCTTTGAGTGTCAGGATGCGGAGCTTGGGCGGGTTGACTGGCGCTTGCCAATCCTTCGCGAGTGGCGCACTCTTGGCCAGGTGTACGAGCTGGTCCTTGGTCCCGCCCTGGGCGATCCAATCGGATACGTCGCCCTTCTCTTTCAGGTTCGGGAGTTCCAGGATACGGATCTCCGCGGCCACGTTGCCGAGTTGCTCGGTAATCACCCTGGCATGGTTCTGTCCGGCCTCATCATTGTCCGGCAATACGATGATCTTGCGCCCGGCAAAATGCAAGTTCAATTCCTGGGTCCATTTCTTGGCACCGCCTGAGTTGCAAGATGCCAGCAATCCCAGTTGCTTTAGGGCCTCGACATCCTTCTCCCCTTCGACCAGGAAGATAGTCTTTCTCGGATGCTCCAGGATGGCCGGAAGGTTGTACGGCAAGGGTGTAACGCCTTGTAGGTTCCACACGTGCTTACCGTTCTCCAGGCGCCTTTGCCGGAAGTCTTTCGGCTCAAATCGGATAACTTCGTAAACGATCTCGCCGTACGCATTCACGTACGGGTACACGGCTTTTACTTTCTTGGCCTGGATCGGCTTTAGTTCTTCGATCTTGCTCGCCCTGGGCGTAAGCTGGACCCCCAGGTTCTCGCTCATCCAGGCTTCGATCTTCGCGCCGCCGGTTTCTTTGCGGATTAGATCCGCTACGCCGCCGCCTTCGTTCTGTTCGTGATCGTACCAGGTTCCCTTTTCGAGATCGATTGACTTGGACCCATGCGTACCAAACCGGATCTCTTTCCCCGGCTTGGATAATTTTGTGTTTGGTTCACCCCAAAAATACTGGGCGACTTGTTCTATGTGTTGTACCAGTTCCGTCATGGGAAAAAAAGACCGCGGGATTAACCGCGGCCCCTACTCAAAAGTTAATCAAAATTCGTCGATGTCATCCGCTGGTGCTGGGGCCGGGGCCTTCGCTTGTGCGGGTGCGGGTTTCGAATTTTGCTCCTGAGTAAATCCACGTGCGTCGTACAAAATGAAATCGGCTGGTGCATCGATCCACTTTTCCAGGACGAAATTAGGTACCTGGGTTGATCCTTTGCCGATCGCGATTACCGTTGATCCCGTGTATTTAAGGACGGGTACCTTGCCAGGGTTGGCCACGGACTGGTCCGCGATCTGCCCCCAAATGGCAGACAATCCCTTGTTACTGCCGGCGGAGTTGGTTGACCATTCGCGTTGGCCGATGGCCTTCGAATAGATTTGCAGAGAAAACCCGCGTTTATGTTCGTCGCTAGGTTGATCGCCTTTGACGCCTGGACGCGTGTCCCATTGCCAGTTCGGGGATGTCCCGGCCACGATCTTTCCCCATCCAGTTTTGAGGCTGGTAGGATCGACCAGGAATTGACCGAGTTGTACCTGGTTGCCGTCAACGTTCCACGTGCCGGTGCTGGCGTTGTAGCGAATGTATTGCCCGCCGCCTTCGCCCGTTAGTCCTAAATCAAAGCTCATTGTCTTGCTCCTTCTTGCTATTTGCTAAGTTGAAATTAAAAAGCCCGTATTGACGGTGCCACAAGAGCATCGTCTCTTCCGGGATCACGTATAGGCGCGGCTTTCTGTCAGCTCTAACTACCAGGAAGTCGCTCCCTTGCTGGTTCAGAGCGTCGTATAACACTCCGAATCCATCCTTGCGCCGCTTACATTCGATTGTGTAGCCGGCCAATATCACATCACCAATAAACATCCCACCAGCTCCGCCCGATAACGGGACCCGCTGGGCCTCAACGCCCTGGGCTTTCCAGGTATGGACTACTTCGAGTTCGAGTTCCGCGCCCCGTTCGCGATTGCGCTTACCCCCGGCCATGTAGCACCTGATCGATCCGATCTTCGATAGCCTGGCGGCGATTTGTCAGGCCCAGGGCAATCAGCTCTTCGGCCAGGCTCGACATGGACCGGCGCTCCTTGCTGGCTTGCTCGAAAAGCTCGGCCCGCAATCGCTGGGTAAGGTGTAGCTGGGTGGGTTTTGTGGGGTTTTCTGTCATGGTTGTGGTTTATTTACAAAATATTTTCATTTAGGTGTTGCAATGGTATCGTAATGGGACCATAATAAAAGCGTACAAACAACAAACGAAAGGAAAACAGAATGAAATATCAAATAATCAATCGCGCTCCTGATGGTCAATTTATCCGGACCTTCAAAAAATTATCCAGCGCCGCCGCCTACTTTGAAGAGATGTCCGGTTTCACAATCGAGCAAGCTCTTTCGGAAAGATACTTCATGGACGGCCAGGTTCCTACTTTCGATCAAGTAGAAGGTGTTAGCGCCGTGTCAATGTTTGGCAACGTAATCGTGATTCGGAAAATCGTCAGCGAGTTTGGTGCCGACGGTAATCTCGAATCCCTTGTTTCTTAATCTAGGAGAAATCAGCATGAAAAATTATCTCAGTTGTGCAGAAACCGCAGTAATGATTCGCCAGGTCCTAAAAGAATCTTTCCCTGGCGTCAAGTTCAGCGTCCGGTCCAGCGTGTATAGCGGCGGCGCTAGTATCAATATCCGGTACCAGGACGGCCCAAACTACGACGCCGTGAAGGCCGTCGTCGGGATCTTCGAGGCCTCTTACTTCGACGGGATGCAAGACTACAAAGGTCAAAACTATACCGCGATCGACGGCCAGGAGATCCGGTTCGGTGCCGATTTCGTGTTCGTAAATCGTCAGATCAGCGACGAGTTGTATGCCGCCGCGCTCGATGCCTTGTACGAGAAGTTTGCCGGTAACTTCGCCAGCGATCCGCTCCCACGTGTGACCGTCGCCGATGTTAAGAATGGCGCGTCACTCAGCCGCGAGATTCCTGGCATGGGTAACGGGTTGTACGGCGGGTTCAACAGACGCCTGGATGAAGTGGTCAAAGAGTTGGCCGCCGACTTCCCGGTTCAAGAGAGCGCGACGCTCGCTCGGATCTCTAGCCTGGGCGATGACGGGTACGGGATGGGTTGTGTTGGTAGGTTGGCCGCATGAAACTGGCGATCCTACGCCGGACCGTATTCCAGGGCGATGCAGTCCGTCGCCCGGTTGCCGTCGTCCTGGTCAAACGCCTGGACGTTCGCGAGTATGCGACGTTCTTGCAAGACCCCGACGGCAAGATGTACGCCGGCTTATATTCCAGGGACTACGAGGCCGCATTCGGCGAGTACGAGATTCGTTGCCGCGCGGCCAGTTCGCCCGATGATCCGGGCCGTGAAATTAGCGAGGTGAAATTATGAAAGTGATTGCGTATTACCGTGTGAGTACCAAAAAACAGGGCGAAAGCGGCCTGGGTTTAGAGGCCCAAAAAAATACGATCAATCAATTCCTGGCCAGCTCACCCTATGAGCTAGTGTCCGAGTATGTTGAGATCGAAAGCGGCCGCAAGACTGACAAGCGCAGACCACAATTGCGCGCGGCCCTGGAGCAATGCGAAAGAGAAGGCGCCACGTTGATGATTGCAAAGCTGGACCGTCTAACCCGTAACGTCGGATTCTTAACTACACTCTTGGATCGTCAGGTCCCGATCATGGCGCTCGATATGCCAAATCTCCAGGACCCAGCGATGAGCCGATTCATTCTCCAGCTCATGGCCAACGTGGCAGAGTTAGAAAGAGCGCAGATTTCAGAGCGTACTAAGAAGGCCCTGGCGGCGCGCAAGGCGAGGGGTATGTCATTGGGTTCACCCACCCCAGCCAACGGCGCCCAGGCCGGCGGATTGGTCACGGCGGACCAGGCAAACGAGTTTGCTTCCCAGGTTTACCCGGTGATCCAGGAGTTGAAAAAATTTGGATGCGCGACCCTGGAGAAAATCGCCCAGGGTTTGAGTGCCAGGGGAATCGCAACGGCCACCGGTAAAAAAGCCTGGTCAATTAGTGCGGTTCGTAATGTTGTCAACAGATACGAGGGAGCAATAGCATGATGAATCTAATCGCAAGAGCAACACTATTCGCGGACCAGGCGCACGATGGCCAGCTCCGTAAGTTCACGGGCTTACCTTACATCAGTCACCCCATGGAAGTAATGCAGATCGTCCGCGGCGTATGTAATGATGATGACGTCCTGGCCGCCGCAGTTTTGCACGATGTCATCGAAGATTGCGACGTGACATATACCGACCTGGTACTAGAGTTCAACGAGAATATCGCGCGCATGGTTTACCAGGTTACGAATGCGGCCGATGAACAAGATGGTGATCGTATCGCGAGAGCGTTTATCAATCGTCAGATTATGATGAACGCGAGCGAGAGCGCGCAGACGATCAAGCTGGCCGACATCATTTCGAATTTATCGGGCATCGACCTGGCGCTTGAATGCGATCCAGCCTGGGCAAAAATGTACCTGGAAGAAAAGGTTGACATGATTAACGTATTGACCAGGGGAGATGCGACTTTGAAAAAGAGAGCGGCATCACTCGCCGCAGAAGGGATACTCAAATGCTCGATGCGTTAATTACCGGATTTGTTTTTATGTTCGCCGGGTTCTTCGCGATCCTGGTAATTCTTGTGACGCTTTACTTACTGGAGAAATTTGAACAATGAAAAAATTAACTTCGTTCTTGTTACAAGGTTTAATGATGGTTGCATTCTCCGCGTTTCTTGCGGTGATTACGATCGAATGGTTCGCTGGTTGCGGCGAATATTACATTGATTCGCGCGGCAATGTAATTCCAAATGAGTGCGTGTTTATCGACTTCCCGAAAGGAAAATAAAATGGTTGGAAAAATTACAAACGACATTCTCCCGTCCGGGTCCCGGATCCCTAGCATCATGGGGGTATCCCCGTTCCGCTCACCGAATGACGAGCTGGCGGCCAGCATCGACGCGATGGAAGGCAAGCCGCGCCCACCGTTTGAAGTTGAGGCCGCAGACTGGGGCAACACCCTGGAGCCAATCATCATCACCGAGGCGGCCAAACGCCTGGGCATCACGGTCAAAGAGTTGCAAGTGGACTATGCGCTTTCTTACCTGGAAGATGACGAGATTATTTTGCAATGCTCGCTCGATTCAATTTGGGAAGGTGACGGCCGCACGATTACAACGGATCCGGACATGGGCGTTTATGTCATCGGCGCAGATAGCATTACATTGAACGGCCTGGGATGTTGCGAATCCAAACTAACGAGTGCCATGCCCGAAGATGAGCCACCCTTATATCGTGGTCCGCTCCAGCTCCAGGCGCAAATGCTATGCGCTGGCTATACCTGGGGAGTGATCGCGACCTTGTTCCGAGGGACCGAGTTGCGCTTATTCTTTTACCAGGCGAGCGGCAATATGCAGACAAAGATTATTGACGTATGCAAAGAGTTCACGCGCCGCGTTAATAGTAAGTCCTGGTACCCGGCAATCAGTCCGGCCGATGCAGTAAAGGCTTACCCGTCCGTGGATGAATCTAAACCAGCGATCGAGTTGTCCGGTGACACGGCCACCTATGCGCGCCGCTTGATCGAGGCAAAGGCCCAGGCCAAGATCCTGGAAGAAGAGATCGATCAGCTCCAGTCCAGGATCATGGACAACATGACCAACACCGAAGAGGGTTATATTAAAAACGATGACGGTTCAATTGCGGCGCGAATCAAGTGGGCCATGCGATCCTATAAGGCCCAGCCTGAGAAGATAACGCCAGCTAAACCGGCCAGGGTAGAACGTGCTAAAACTTTACAAATCTTGGGAGTGAAATGATGAAGATGAAATCTAAATTTCAGGAAAGACTGGAGTACCACATTGCCGCCAGGAAGGAAAACCTGGAGCCGATCCCGTTTGCTGGCCACGTGCAGATCGACGCAGACACTTGCGAGAAATGCGGCAAGACTTTAGAGATCGACCAGGTTCACAAGTGTCCGGAGAAAAGCCTGGCAGAGCTGGCCAATGAGTTCGAGGACTGGTACAACGCAAAGATGGGGCGCACCGGCGTTCGATGGGCGGGTGACTAATGAAATTAGCACCAACACCGATGCAAAAAAGATTGCTCGATCACCTGGTCAAGCATTATGCAGATCATGGGGTTTACCCTAGCACCAGGGAAATATGCCAGGCGCTAGGATACACAAGCCCGTCAACAGTTCATGCCATGATGCACCGCCTGGAGCGACGCGGATTGATAAGGATCAAACCTTACTTAACCAGGGGAATCGAGATCGTGGTAAATTAGCGTATCTCTTTGCAGAGACCCTTCCAGGTTTCACGTGCCTGGCTTAACTCCCCGCCTAGTGCGGGGATTTTTTTAGGCGTATGCCCTGGTCCCGGCCTTGTCGATAATCAGCGCTTGGCGGCGCGGCTTATCTTCCGACTTGTTCGGTATCGAGATATGGGTCCAGCGATCAAACTCGCGGATGATCTGATCGTATTCCAGGCCGGCCGCAATGACCGCCTTAACTACCTGGTCCGGCGTCATGCCTGGCACTCGAATATCTGCGGCGCATCCAATACGATGCTGGCTTGTATCCTTGGACCCGACCGCATCATTAACTTGCTTGCAACGGAATGCCGAGTTAATCATTACCGGCTTACCGCCCAGGACTGTCTTAACTTCTTCCAGGAAGTTAGCCAGGCGTACCAGGTTCGCCATCTCCGCATCGTTTGGAGTGTTGTCGAATTGACGGTGATCCGTATGGGTCAATTCTTCCAGGGTGAAATGTTCACTTAGATTCATTCTTTGCTTTCATGTCCATAATCTTTTCCAGGGTACGGCCGCCGAAGTACGCGCTCATAATCAGCATTCCCCATTGACCCAGGAGATTGACGTACGATTCTTTTGCGTCGTAACCGAATGCGCTCATCATAGCGAATAGGAAGTAACCGACAAAGATCGCGACCAGGGACATAGGACGGATGTTCTTGGATAGCCAGGAATCACTCGCCAGGTCCGCCTTCCAGCGATCCGAAATATTATTCTGTTCATTCATGTCCGCCTGGAGTTCTGCCAGCTTTCCTTCTTGTTGCATCTTTAGAAGTTCTTGCTGGGCCTTGGCCTTGGCTTCCGGATCAGGAATAAACTTGTCCAGGACTTTCATCCCGACATCAAAGAGTGCAGTCAAGGGAAACATTATTTTTTCCCCTTGACCTGGCGCGCCTCAGACAATGCGATCGCGACGGCTTGCTTGCGACTTACGACTTTCTGCCCGGAGCTGGACTTTAGTTTGCCGCCTTTAAATTCGCGCATCACTTTTTCAACCTTCATCATTTGCTTTCCACTCATTGGCATATCAATCCCCTTTCATTGCTTTAGCGCGGATGTTATCAATCATATTCGGATAGGGGCGGCCCGCTTTCTTAGCCATTGCCTTGGCCGCTTTGAGTTGACCAGGACTGAGCTTCTTGGATTTGCCCAGGGACTTGGGCCGTTCTTTTTCCCATATCGGTTTTGTTGCCATTATTTTTTAATCCCCCAAACAAGATAGTAAGCGCACCAACCAGCGACGAGAAAGCATAAAAACTGTACCCGCCGCACCTTATCTAAATCCGCATCGAATAACTTTTTACTTTTCTCTTCCAGCTTTTCGATGTCACTCTTAATCTTTAATACTTGCTCCCATTCCTTGGTGCCGTACTTCTTTACAAATTCTACTTTTGCTTTGTATTCCTGATCGCTGATGATTTTCCGGTGCTTGTATTCTTCGAGCGCTTTGAAGATGGCCCGCTCTTTGAGGAGCGCGGCGCGCTTTTCTGCGAGCTTGCGATCCCTGGCTTGTTGCTGGGCGACTTCGATCGCGTCGCCCTGGATGGATTCGATGCTTTTGGTAAGTCCTTTGCTGGCACCTCGCGCCGCATCAATCGATCCAGTAAGACTTTTAACGCCTTCTGTAAATCCGAAATCATCGGCCATATCATGCGCTTACTTTCCCAGGGCCTTGTAAAGAATATCCACCATCCAGCCGAATGCCGCGCCCACCAGTAAGAGGATCGCACCAGCTCCGCGCCAGCGATTCATCTGATCGCTCATGGTTTTTATACTGCTCTTGATGTCGGTCATATCACGCTGGAGTTGCTCGACGTGCGCTTCAAGGCGTCCTATTTGCTGGTTTAGATCGTCCGACATTTTGCCTTATCTCCTTACGGCTTTGGGTATTTCGCTTTGACTGCTAGGCAAGCATCGATGTACGCTTGCACTTGCGCTTGATCGCCCTTCACAATTCCGTCAATGTAATCGGTGATTGGCGGATATTCATACCGACGCATCAAATTATATGGAAGCGATTCACTTTGGGCCGGTACAAATGCCTGTCCGTCATAAACCCATCCTTCCTGGACTTGTGGTTTGTCGGTAATATCAACAACGTCAAACGCTTCGTCTTGCCATTCAGGTAGATCGTTTGCCGTAAAAATCCAGCGAACATTTCCATTGACGATTTGTGCGTATTTCTTTCCTTGTTCTGCTTTCATATCACCACTCCACGATTACAATTCCACCGCGACCATTGCCGCCGCCCGTTACGCTTGCGGAAGAATGCCTACCACATCCGGACCCACCATTTCCATAACCGGCGGCATTCTGCCCGTTGGTTGTGGCGTTCCAGGATTTGCCAAGCGTTGCCGCTCCCCAAGGGGTGCCGCCACCAATGCCGCCATTAAGATGGTCATCGCTTGAATATTCAGGACCTTCGCCATTTGTGCCGTTAGGACTGCCAGCATTGTTTGTATATCCAGCGCGTATTCCACCGCCACCGCCAGTTGCCGATAGGTATGCTCCAAACGAGGTAGTGCCGCCGCTTGACCCGCTATCATTACCGCTTGCACCGCCAGCTCCGCCAGCTCCAACCGTAACGCTAATTGATTCGCCTGGAGTGACAGAAACAAAAGAACGATAATACCACCCACCGCTACCACCGCCCATTGATCCGTGTCCGCCATCTTGAGTTGACCCGCCGCCGCCACCGCCGCCGCACAGGCTGACGATTAGTTTTGTAACACCAGCCGGTACAGTAAACGTTCCATTGCTTGTAAATACTTGTTGTTGAATTTGCGCCGCAGACGCTAGTTTTGCTCTTGTAATACTGCCATCTGCTGGTACGGCATTCGTTAAATTGCCAGCCGCAATAGCGCCGCTATTATCGACTACTACCCTGGCGATGTTGCGGGCGATTCCCATGGTTATGCTCCTTGCTGGACTTCGGTCCAGGATGTAGTTGATTCGTTCCAGGTGTAGCGTTGATATTCGCCACGTTTATTTGGATTTGGAATTGGTGATTCCCATTGCCAAGTAGATTGATTTAATACCCAGCTTGGATATGGTTTAGGTTTATAAAACACATCATTAACAGAATCGTATATATCACCAACGCCAGCAAAATTTCCACGCAATGGCGTATTTTGTGGGTGTTGATTTTCCCAGGTGTTATATGAAGTTTGCACCCATTGACCAGCAAGGGTATCAATATAATTTTGTTCAGCAACAATCACTTCGGTGACTGTGCCGTTTTCAATTTTTGCAAAGTGGCTCATCCTGTAAATGTCCCTGAAGAAGTGAATGTATGAATAGTCCTTCCGCCAACCGACGTAATTGTTCCGCCAGTACCGCGTTGTGGGCCTGGGTATGCAATGATGACAATACCTGATCCGCCAGCGGAAGCATCTGCATAACCACCACCACCTGAGTTTACGCGTGGTGTTTGGCTGGCAAATCCATCACCACCCCCACCTGACTGAGCAAATGATTTAATTGGTGATCCAGCATTATTTCTATAATATCCTGATCCACCGCCAGCATAATAAATTGTTTGCCCTGAAATATTTGATGGGCGTCCCATGCCGCCTTGTCCATTACCAACCCAACCTACTCCAGCGCATGAACCAAATCCGTTTTGTCCAGGGCCGCCAGCACCACCACCACCACCGTTTCCAGCGCCGCCGTTAGAGCCTTGGTTATCAACAGAGCGTGTACCGTAGCTAGTATCTGTTTCAGCGCTACCGCCGCCCGATCCACCCGTCCCTACTGCACCACTAGATCCACCGCCCCGGCCACCGCCCGTTGCCGTAACGTTATCAAATACAGAATTAGCTCCATTAGAGCCAATAGCTCCGCCGCCACCAACAGTAACCGTATATCCTGTGCCGACTGTAACAGACCTAAAACCTTCAAACATTCCGCCAGCACCGCCGCCGCCTGGGCCACCGTTGCCGCCGCCGCCACCACCAGCAACGACTAAATATTCCACGTTATACGTAGTAGTTGTTCCGCTACCTATAAGGGCTTGCCAAAATGAGCCGTCATAAATTTCTGTCAACCCAAGACTTGTATTAAATCTTGTTTGTCCTACTATTGGAGATCCTGGGCGTTGTGCCGTTGTACCACTTGGAAGAGTAGCGGCGCCAGTTGATGATGTCTTAGCAACAAATCCAGCGTCGGTTTGTGCAATCGTATAAGTATTCGCCACTAGGAAAGATCCAAACGCATCAACGACTAGCTCGTCGTTCAATGCCGCGGCGCTTACTAAGGTGATCGATGTTCCATTCGTGGCCGTGTAATCGTCGCCAGGACGCAAGCGAACACCGTTCAATGTAACGATTAGTGCTGGCGCGACGTACGATAAGCTGGCCCCGTTTGCATCGTTACCGGAGAAAACGGTTTGCCCGGATGTTGCTACAAATTCGAATGTCGTGAGAGTTGCTACCGACGCGGATGATGCGGCAATCCAGCCGGACGCCGTGTAAACCTTCATCACGCCGTCAGTCGTATTGAAATATAACGCGCCGACTACCAGGGCGTTACCGTCATTGTCAACGGATGGGTCTGATGCCTTGGCACCGAGATAACGATCGTCAAAGTTATCGAGCAAAGCGGCCGCACTTGCGGCACTTGACGCGGCAGAGACGGCCGAGGCCGCAGATGCAGTCGCAGAGCTGGCGGCATTCGTGGCCTGAGTTGTCGCCGTCGATGCTGAATTGCTTGCGTTGGTTGCACTTGTTGACGCATTGCTGGCAGAAGTCGATGCCGCGCTTGCACTACTAGCCGCGTTGGTTGCGCTTGTTGACGCGGCGCTTGCTGAGTTGCTGGCATTAGTCGCTTGCGTTGTTGCAGTTGACGCGCTATTGCTAGCTGATGTTGCGCTTGTCGCTGCATTTGTAGCAGAGGTTGACGCATTAGATGCTTGTGTCGTTGCAGTTGACGCTGACGAGCTAGCAGATGATGCAGAGTTAGACGCGTTTGTTGCAGAAGTTGACGCATTGCTGGCCGACGTACTAGCGGCACTTGCAGAGCTGGCCGCATTCGTGGCCGATGTTGAGGCGTTCGATGCAGAAGTAGATGCCGCGCTCGCTGAACTAGCGGCCGCACTAGCAGATGACGCGGCCGCGGCCGCACTAGAGGCGGCAGATGCCGCATCGACTACCAGGTCCCACTTAGCCACGTCAGCATTGGAGCTGATCGGCGTCGTGCCGCTGGAAGTATGGGCCGTATTAGCCCGGTAAACGTTTGCATTGCTAGAATCTTTTACCAGGTCACGGACGGTATAGGCTTGACCAGCGGCCCAGTTACCACGCCAGTTACCGATCTCTTCTCCGACTACGGGATTACCATCAGAATCGAATGCCAGGATCTTTCCAGCGCGGGAAGTTTGCACCGGCAACACCATATTGATCGAGGCTGGGTCCGTGACTGGAGCCAAGATCGCACGACCCAAGGCTTCCGCATTTTGCTGGTTGAAGATGGTTTGCTGATCCAGCTCAACGTTAAGCGATGCCGCAGTAAAGTCGCCACCAGTTACATAATCCGATGCGCGGGTAATGTCCCTGGCGCCTACAATTGTGATCCGCTTAGTAGATCCTGGGGCAGTAACAAAATTAACTGCGCCGGTACCGTTTGAGTTAATCGTTACCGTGTAATCCGTGGTTAATGTCTTTAGAGTTGCATCGACATAAACGTCAATATCAGTTTGCGCCAATATTTCAAAGGTGAACGCATAGGGTCCAGTACCAGCCGAGCCGGTATAGACTACTCGTCTCACTACGGGTGATATTGGGAAATCAGCCATTTTTTTCTCCTGATAATTTATACCTTAAACTGGAAGATTTTTCCATCATTATTTCCTTTTTGGCGGGGGTTCCGCAGTTAAACGTTCAAAGTCCGGGCCGCGTTCGGGTTCGGTATCACCTGGGGACCACCAATAGCGCTGGCCAGTTTCTCGTCTGTAACGCGCTTCGATTTCCCGCATTCGTTGTTTAGCGTCCGGATCGCCCCAAATCTGTAAGCGATCCAGGATTTGACGCTCTAGTGCCAGGCGCAAATACCAAATGGATGACCCTGGGGTATAGCGTCCGGCGTATGAGATCAGCTCCCGCATGAAGTGGGTATCCTTGCCA
>Ga0209990_10001070_pt1 | contig 24432 bp, 22 predicted proteins | sample NOAtaG_6_FD_187304 | JGI IMG/M metagenome (GOLD analysis project Ga0209990, IMG submission 187304) | Freshwater lake microbial communities from Lake Erie, under a cyanobacterial bloom - NOAA_Erie_Diel5S_2200h metaG (SPAdes) (version 2) | ecosystem: Environmental > Aquatic > Freshwater > Lake ...
AGACCGAAGGGGTGGTGGTCTTCCACGAACAAGTCATTCGAATCATCGCGACGATGACAGGAGCATCGTTGGCAGAGGGAGATGAGAGGCGAAGGGAACTCGGCACCCCTGAAGGCCAACAACGAGTCTGTGACTGGTTCTATCCCGCCGCGCTCGCTCGCGGATATCCACGGAGAGTGGTCGATGAGATATGGGAGGTACTGCGCGCATTCGCTTCCTTCGGTTTTTGCAAGGCGCATGCCACTGCTTTCGCACTCCCTACCTATCAATCCGCCTGGCTCAAAGCGCATCACCCAGCGCATTTCTTCGCAGGCCTTCTGACCCATGATCCAGGGATGTATCCGAAGCGATTGATCCTCGATGAGGTACGGCAGTGGGGGATCGAGATCAAGGGGCTCGATATCAACGACTCTGATTCGGAGTATCGAGTGTTGCGAATCGATGAGAGTGATGGAAGGAAGTATGCGATCTCTCTGGCCCTCAGTGAAGTTCAAGGGATCAGCGAAGAGGAGATCACAAGCATCATCACCAACCGCCCCTACAGTGATCTAACAGATTTCGTCTATCGCTCTGGTGCGAGCCAACCGATCACAGAGGCGTTGATCCTCCTCGGTGGGTTCACCAGTATCTATGGCGATGAGGTCAATCGTCGCGATCTCCTCCTCCACCTCGGCGATATCCATCGTCTTGCACGCGGTAGTGAGCGCAGACCTAGCGCGGGCCAGTTCACCCTCGGTTTCAAGGCGGAGTTCACGGAGAGCGGATTGCCACGGTTGAGTAAGAGCGAGAAGGTGAGGTTGGAGCTCGATCATCTTGGGATGGACGTTTCGAATCATCTCATCGAGTTCTACGCAGATTTTCTCAACCATATCGGTGCAGTGAAATCGTCAGAGTTGTTATCACTACGCTCCAATTCTGAAGTACTGGTAGCTGGCGTGAAGGTCGCGTTACAGACCCCACCGATCCGATCCGGGAAGCGCGTGATCTTCTTGACTCTTAGCGATGGCCATGGGTGCAGTGACATCACCTTCTTCGAGGATGTGCAATCAGAGGCAGCGGAGCTGCTCTATTCGAGTTCGCTCCTCTTGGTCAGAGCAGTGACGCGAAGGACCGGCGCACGTGGGATATCGCTACGTGCCATCAAAGCCTGGGATCTCGCACTCGCATACGAAAGGTGGCGTAGCGTTGCGGTCTGTGAGTGAGAGGCCCGTGATCCTCCATGTCGATATGGATGCTTTCTTCGCATCCGTCGCAGAACTAGATAACCCGCAATACAAGGGGAGACCTCTCGTGGTCGGCGCCGGTGCACGCGGTGTGGTGCTCTCTGCCAACTACCCGGCGCGGAAGTTCGGGATCCGTGCCGCGATGCCAGTCGCGAAAGCGCAGCGGATGGCACCGAACGCGATCTTCTTGCCGCCCGATCATGGTCGCTATAGCGAGGTCTCGGATTCCATCATGGAGATCTTCCATCGCTTCACACCCAAAGTCGAACCACTCTCCCTCGATGAGGCCTTCCTCGACGTCACCGGATCCCAGCGCCTCTTCGGTAACGGCAAGGAGATCGCAGCTCGCATCCGACAGGAAGTCGAGCGCGAACAAGGGATTACCTGTTCGGTAGGTATCGCGACGACGAAGTTCATCTCAAAGCTCGCATCGGGAAAGTGCAAACCGAACGGGATGCTCGAAGTCGATGGGGAGAAGGTCTTGGAGTTCCTCCATCCGCTACCAGTCGGAGATATCTGGGGAGTGGGACCGAAGACCAATGAAGTATTGCTCAATCTAGGACTTCGCACCGTGGCTGACATCGCAACGACACCGCTCGGCACACTGCAGCGCGCACTTGGTGAAGCCTCGGGAAGTGCCATCTACGAACTGGCCTGGGGCAGGGATCACCGGGAAGTGATCAGTGATGAATCAGAGAAGAGCATCTCTGCAGCAGAGACTTTTGCTTATGACTTGGAAGAGAGCGAGGAGATCCTCACTGAGTTGATGCGCTTGACCGAACGGGCCACTTACCGATTACGGAGAGCAGGTCTGAGAGCGAGCACGATCTCCATCAAAGTGAGATTTGCAGACTTCAAGACGATCACTCGTTCGAAGAGCATCGCAAACCCTGTCGATGGGATAGTCGAGACTTTCGCCGTCGCGAAGCAACTCTTCTTGGCGCTTCGACTCTCTGGTGATCGGATTCGATTGATCGGAATCTCGCTTGAGGGATTGATGCCAGCCGAATTCGCACCGGAGCAATTGGAGTTAGGGGCGAGGGCGAGAGGATGGCGTGAGGCGGTCTCTGCGGTCGATCAGGCCCTTGCTCGCTTCGGAAGAGGCTCAGTCCGTCCGGCACGACTGGTGGAACCCGAGGAAGACTCAGGGGATTCTGAAGATAGGGCGAAGAACCCGACATGACGCCCCCTCGGCAGAGGGACTACTCTGGCGCTATGCCTCTTTCCGACGAAGAGAAGCGCCTACTGGCCGAGATGGAGGCTGCGCTCGCAGTCGATGACCCGAAGTTGGTCTCCACACTCTCCGGCAAGGTCCGCACGCCGAAGAAGAATCGGATGTTCGCCGGGATCGCACTCTTCTTCACTGGCATCGCCACGCTTCTCGGAGGATTGATCTCTCAGACCGTGCCAGTCGGGATCGTCGGATTCGTCTTAGCCCTCGTTGGTCTCGTTCTCGTCATCTCCAATCTCTCCGGAAAGAGCGACGTGAAAGTGAAGGAAACCCGTCCGAAGCAGAAGCCGAAGTGGAGCGCCACGTTGGAAGAGCGCTGGGATCGTCGCCAGCAGGAGAACGAGTAATCACTTCATAAAGAGCGCGGTCAAACGTCTCGTCGTAAGAGTCGTTCCGATCAAGATCATCACCATGAAATAGAGCACATGGGTCAAGAGACCGGCCGTGATGTTTCCCAACATCAGTCCTCGAACCAACTCAATCGCATGCCAGAGCGGTAACGCCTGGATGACTCCTTGGATCCACTCCGGAAAGACAGAGATGGGGTAGAAGGAACCCGAGAAGAGGAACATCGGTAGAAGCACGACATTGATCAGGTCCATCTGTTGGTAAGTCTTCATGTACGACGTGATTGCCATGCCGACAGCCGAGAATGCGAAAGCGATGATGACCGCGGCCGGGATGGCAGCGATCGCCCACCAACTTGTGACCAATCCCAACGGGGTCACGATCGCCATGAAGCCGAGTGAGTAGATCAAGCCGCGGAAGAGCGCCCAGATGATCTCCCCGAGGGCGACATCGAGGGTTCCCAGGGATGTGGCGAGCATTGATTGATAGAGGCGTCCGTGCTTGATCTTGAAGAAGACATTCCAGGTCGAGTCGTAGATGGCCCCATTCATCGCACTCGTCGCCAACAAACCAGGAGCGATGTACATCGCGTATGTGACTTCAGGTCCTTGGCCAGGAGCGACTGTTCCGATCAACTCTCCGATCCCGTATCCGAATGCGAAGAGGAAGAGGACGGGTTCTACGAAGCCGGTGAGCACCACGATCCATGTCGAGGACTTGAAGGCGATGATGCTTCGCTCGATGACGGCGTTGGTGCGGCCAGCGAAATACTGCTCGCCACGCTTGTTCACTCGCCGTTGTGCGATAGCGACTGCGGAGTCGATGATCACTTCGCTAACCGCCTTTCGAAGTTCTTGAAGGCCCAGGCGAGTCCGCCCACCAGAAGTGCAAACATCACTGCAACATGGATGTAGACGAGCGGTGTCGCCAACTCGTAGTCATAGGTGAGGAAGCGCCCGAGTTCCGTCGCATGCCAGAGCGGCGAGATCCATCCGATCGGTTGAAGGAAGAGTGGCATAGTGGAGAGCGGATAGAAAGTGCCGGAGAAGAGGAACATCGGCATGATGACGAGTCGATTGATCACAGTCAGGAAGAGATCCTCGTTATCGACATAGGAGACGAAACCGAGCATCAAGGCGCCGAATCCAGCTCCAGCAAGGATGGCGACTGGGATCGCGAGCCATGCTGTCGGTGAATCAAGCGCACCGAAGAGGTAGAGCAAGAACCAGTAGCAGGTGACCGCGAAGATCGTTCGAACGATCGCAGCGAGGAAGACGCCGGTTGCGATCTGACGCGGCGAGAGGGGTGTCGAGTTCATCGCGAAGTAGGTCTTCTGCCACTTGAAGCCGTCGAGTGAAGGGAAGACCACTTCATCCATCGCACCGCCAATCGCCGTGGTCGCAAGGAGCGCCGGCGCGATGAAGGTGAGGTACGGGACGCCGCCGACTCCTTCGGATCCAAGATTCTGATCGACGAGTGCTCCGATACCGATTCCCACCGAGACCAGATAGAGCATGGGGTTGGCTAGCGCCTCGAAGGCGATCACCCAGAAGAACTTCCACATGTTTCGGATACGTGCCTCAGTGACCGAGAGAGCGCCTCGGCGCGATATCTGTTTGATGTTGACGAGTTGGAGCGATCCAATCCGCTCGTTCTGATTACTTTGGGTGGTCAAGGTCTGATCCATCAATCGACGAGAGATCGGCCAGTCAATCGCAAGAAGACATCCTCTAGAGAGGAGCGACGGACAAGGGAGGTCATGGGATGGAGGCCCTTCTTGTAGACCTTTTCCAAGATGCCCTCGCCATCCTCGCCATACATCAGAATGCGATCAGGGAGGACTTCGATACGTTCACAGAGCGTCGTCAATTGCTCTGCTAATGCTTGATTCCTCTCTGACCCGAATCGCACCTCCAAGACCTCTTTGGTGGAGTAGATCCGGATAAGTTCCTGTGGCGAAGCCTCCGCCATGATCTTTCCCTTATCCATGACGATCAGTCGATCGCAGAGTTGCTCCGCTTCGTCCATGTAGTGGGTCGTGATCAAGAGTGTGACGCCCAGTTCCTTCAGTCGAAAGAGGCGATCCCAGAGGATGTGACGCGCTTGCGGATCGAGCCCCGTAGTCGGTTCATCGAGCATCAGGATCTCGGGTTCACTGACGAGCGAACGTGCGATGGTCAATCGGCGCTTCATACCGCCACTGAGCGCCTCGACCTTGGTGTTGCGCTTCTCTTCCAATTGCGCGAACTCCAGTAGCTCCTCGATCTTCTTGCGGATGAATGGGCGGGAGAGACCGAAGTAGCGCCCGTAGATGTAGAGGTTCTCTTCGACCGTGATCTGGGTATCGAGGTTGTCCGTCTGGGGGACAACGCCGAGGTGAGCCCGGATCTCAGGACCATGAAGGTCAGGGTCCTTGCCAAGGATGGTGATCTCGCCCCCGCTTCGCTGTGAGGTCGCGGCAATGATCCTCATGGTGCTCGACTTACCGGCGCCATTGGGGCCAAGGAATCCGAAGGACTCTCCCTTTCGCACTTCGAAGTCGATTCCAGCGACCGCCTCAAAGTCCCCGTAGCGCTTGATCAGACCCTTGGCGGTGATGAGGGGGGTGCCGTTCGGCGCTTGCGAGATTTCGGAGACCTGTGCGGACATAGGCGCACGAGCCTAGCCATCACGCTGGGCGTTCGCCCCGGTGGGGAGGGGTGGGGGGAGCAGGGGAAATAAGTGGTGGTAGGTGGTTGAAAAGGGAGTGAAAGGGAGTAAAGTGGGGAATTGAGCGAGACGGGGGTCTTGCTCAAGAAGTGAAGAAACAAGGGGAAAAACAGTGTTTTTGGGGACTCACGAACCACGACTCGATGAGAAGGGTCGCTTGATTCTCCCCGCGAAGTTCCGCGAACCCCTCGCTCCAGGTCTCGTCATCACCAAGGGTCAAGAGCGTTGCCTCTATGTCTTTCCCGCGGACGAGTTCGCCCGGATCACCGAGCAACTACGTCAGACCCCACTCACGGCCAAGAGCGCTCGCGACTACATGCGCGTGATGTTCGCCGGTGCCCATGACGAGATCCCCGACAAGCAGGGTCGAGTGACCATTCCAAACGGATTGCGCGATTACGCCTCGTTGACGAAGGAGTGCGTCGTCATCGGCGCCAATACCCGAGTCGAGATCTGGGATGCGAAGTCGTGGCAGAGCTATCTCGCCGACCGCGAAGGCGACTTTGCAAACGTCTCAGAGGAGATCTTTCCCGGACTCTTCTAGCGGCATCAAAGTCCAGAAGGACAACTAAATAGCGATGAAGTGAGCAGGGCCGTTCTGGCCACTGTCGACCTTCACTAAATCGGCACTGCTTCCCCGGTGCCGATTTACCCCCCATCCGTCGGCCGACAGTGACCAGAGCGTCTCTTCAACTTCATCGCATAGTCCTAATTGAAGTCAACGAGCAAGTGCTAGACGAGAAGAGAGTGAGGTAGGGAAGATGCCCGAGATCCATCTGCCCGTCTGTCTCGATCGAACCGTTGAGTTACTCGCTCCAGCCATCGAGGGTCGCGAACACCCCATCATCGTTGACGGGACTCTTGGTCTTGCCGGACACAGTTTCGAATTGCTCTCTCGCTTCCCTCATCTGACGATCATCGGAATCGATAGGGATGCGGATGCGATCGCACATGCAGCCAAGCGACTTGAGCCATTCCACGGTCGGGTACAGATCTATCGCGACTCCTATGACAACCTCGGCAAAGTCTTAGATCAATTTGGCACTCGTACTGTTGACGGGATCCTGCTCGATCTCGGCGTCTCCTCGATGCAACTCGATTCCGTCGAACGGGGTTTCTCCTACTCCCAGGAGAGCGCGCTCGATATGCGGATGGATAGGAGCCAGGGCCTCACTGCAGCCGAAGTCCTGGCCACCTACTCCGAGTCTGACCTCACGCGGATCCTGCGCCAATATGGCGAGGAGCGTTTCGCGCCAAGGATTGCCAAGGCCATCGTCGCCGAGCGTTCAAAGGAGCCAATCTCGAAGAGCTCCATGTTGGTAGAACTCATCAAGCGAGTCATCCCAGCACCGGCGCGACGAACCGGTGGAAACCCAGCGAAGCGCACATTCCAAGCGCTTCGAATCGAAGTCAATGGCGAGCTCGACATTTTGGATCGCTCGCTACCGATCGCACTCGATCGCCTTGCAGTCGGAGGTCGGATGGTCGTCCTCTCCTTCCACTCGCTTGAGGATCGCATCGTCAAGGAGCATTTCGCTCGCGTGACAGCGCGCAAGGATCTGCCTGGTCTTCCTGTCGAGCTACCTGGTCAAGAGCAAAAGTTCGCACTCATCTTCAACGGTAGTGAGAAGGCGAGCGAGGAAGAGATGCTCGTCAATCCTCGTGCTAAGTCGGTTCGTATTCGCGCAATCACTCGAGTGGCAGCCTGATGGCGATACGCGAACTCGGACCTGCGACCACGCGCAAGGTCGCTCAGGTGCGACGACTCTCTCTCGTTGCACCGCTGAGCAATCTCTCGTTGGCATCGCTCACTGATGCGAAGAGGGACTCCAAGAATTTCGTCATGATCTGCGTTTCGATTGCGACCGCAGGATTGATGGCCATGTTCACCCTCAACATCGCACTGACAGAAGGTGCATTCACAGTCCGAGCCCTCAAACTAGAAGTGATCGAGATGAAGGAACTTCGACAGGCCGCGCTCACTGAACTGGCTCACATCTCCTCGCCAGATCGCCTTGCTCGCTCCGCCGAGATGTTGGGAATGGTCTCGTCAGGGAGCCCCCGTTTCATAGAGATCAAGGATAGGTAGGTCTCTCTTCTCGTGAACCTCGCAACTGACCGATCACTCCAAACAAAGCGGATTCAGATCGCAGTTGCCATCATCGGCATCATCCTTCTCGTCTTTGCCATCAGACTTCTCGATTTGCAGGCGCTCCGCTCCAACGACCTGATGGTCAAGGCCTCTGGCGAGTTAGAGCGCACTGCGACAATCCCGGCGCCAAGGGGAGCGATCCTCGATGCCAAGGGAGTCGAACTTGCTCGTAGCGTCCTCTCGTATCGGATCGTCGTCGATCAGAAGTTGATCCATGACGGCGAGGAGGTCGCAATGGTCGTCGCACCAATCTTGGATATGGATGAGGGTTATCTCGCCAACCGCTTGACCGGTGATCGCAGGTATGTGGTGATCGCCGACAAGGTGCGACCTGCGATCTGGCGAACCATGGAGTCAAGGATCGAGAGCTACAACGAGAAGGTGATCGAAGAGCGCAACGGCTATGCCAAACGGATAAGCGGATTCTGGGCAGAGCGCATCTATGACCGCGAGTACCCAGCGGGTCGTCTCGCCGCATCACTTCTTGGTTTCACTAATGCGGCCGGTGTTGGTGCGGCCGGGTTGGAGTACAGCCTCAACTCTCAATTGACCGGACAAGATGGCGTCTACACCTACGCCAATGCTGGCGGAACGATCATCCCTGGCACCCAGCAAGTGATGCTCGATTCAGTGCCGGGTGAAAGCGTCCAATTGACGATCGATCGAGATGTGCAATGGGTCGCACTGCAAGCGATCTCCAAGGTGGTCAAGTCATCGCGAGCGGTTTCCGGAACAGTGATCGTCCAGAATCCCAAGACTGGAGAGATCCTCGCTCACGCGACCTATCCGACATTCGATCCGAATGAGAGAGATGGTGTCGATCCCGCGCTCTATCGAAATCTCACCGTCGAAGAGATCTACGAACCGGGTTCGACTGGCAAGGTGATCACCTACGCAGCTGCTTTGGAAGAGGGGAAAGTCTCACCAGAGACCATCATCACGACCCCTTACAAACTCAAGCGATATGGAACTCCATTCAAGGATCACGATTATCACAAGACTGAGAAGATCACCGTCGCAGGTGCGCTTGCCAACTCGACCAACACTGGTGCGATCAAGATCGGCGAGATGGTCGGTAAGGAACGTCTCTACGACTACTTACGCGCATTCGGATTGGGTCAATCGACCGAACTGCGTCTCCCAGGGGAATCCGCGGGCAAGTTGCGTCCAGTCAAGGAGTGGTCTGGAACCTCACTCCCGACCATCTCCTTCGGTCAGGGCTACTCGTTGACAGCGATTCAAGCGACCTCGATCTTCTCCACTCTGGCAAACGATGGCGTGCGAGTACCACCGAGCGTCATCAAAGGCACGATCGCTCCCAATGGCGCGTTCACCGCTCACAAGACTGGGAAAGCCGTTCGAGTGGTCTCCTCCGAGACTGCAGAGAAGATGCGTCTGATCATGGAGAGCGTGGTCGGTCCCCATGGAACTGCTGAAACTGCTGCTATCCCTGGCTATCGCGTTGCCGGCAAGACCGGAACTGCCTGGCGCCATGACGAGAAGTGCGGTTGCTACAAGGGATACACCGCATCTTTCATCGGTTTCGCGCCAGCAGATGATCCGGCCTATGTGGTCAACGTGACTATCCAGGCTCCTAAGGGGGTCTACTACGGCGGTTATCTCGGTGGACCAGTCTTCAAGGAAGTGATGAGTTACATCCTCCAGTCCCAGAACATCCCGCCGACTGCGAAGGCTGAATCAAGTTACGCATTGAGTTACAAGGAGTATTTGCGAAAGATCAGCAATCCAACTCCCACTACCGAGAACAAAGAGCCCAAGAATTCAGAGGATCCGGAGAAGAAGGAAAAGAAGAAGAGAGAGAAAGTCGATGCTCGTGGATGAGCAGGCTCTCGTAGCGCAGATGAAGTCACTCATCGATATCGCCAACTATCTTGGTGATACGGGACTCTCTCTGTCGCAACTTGCCGGAATCGAGATCACGGAGATTGCCAGTTCGACCGACTCAGTAGTTCCTGGTGCGCTCTTCGTCGCACATCGTGGGATCCGCAGTCATGGCGCTGAATATGTCGAGCGGGCCATCGCCGCGGGGGCCAATGCGATCCTGACCGACAAGGAAGGTGAGTCGAAGATCTCCGCCAAGGGTGAGATCCAAGTTCCTCTTCTCGTCGTCTCGCGCCCCGAAGTGGATCTGGGTCATTTGGCACATTGGTTCCATGGTGACCCGATGCGAAGCATGCATGCCGTCGGTGTCACGGGAACGAATGGCAAGAGCACCATCACCACCTTGCTCTACGAGATCTGGCAGGCAGCGGGGTTCACGGCTGGATTGATGGGAACGATTGCGACCTTGATGCCGGGGTTGGAGTTGAAGGCCGAGCGCACCACTGAGTCGGCTGATGAGATGGCTCGACGTGTGGCACAGATGGCTCAACTCCATGTTCGTGCACTCGCCATGGAAGTGAGCTCACATGGCCTTGCCCTTCACCGTGTGAATGGCGCTCGATTCGCAGCAGCAGGATTCAGCAATCTCTCGCAAGACCATCTCGACTTCCATGGCGATATGGAGAGTTACTTCGATGCAAAGGCTTCACTCTTCACTCACGAATACTCCGATCGCGCTTTCATCAACATCGACGACGCCTACGGAAAGCGCCTTGCCGCCATGACATCGCTCGAGACGATGACGCTCTCACTCACCGATAGGAGCGCAGCGTGGTTTGTTACTGAGCGAGAGGTGACCTGGCGCGGAAATCGTCTTGAGATTCGTGGCCCTGGTGGCATATTGATATCGACGGAGATCCCATTGATCGGTACGCATAACGTAGAGAACTACGTGATGGCCTTGGCTCTGGCGGTCGATAGCGGAGTCGATCCAGTCGTCATCGAGAGCGCATCTCGCGAACTCAAGGGTGCCCGTGGTCGTATGGAGCGAGTCGATCTGGGGCAACCTTTCACTGCTCTTGTCGATTACGGACACTCTCCAGATGCGGTCACTCGAGTCCTTCGATCACTACGTGAGAGCTCATCGGGGAGGATCATCGCTCTACTCGGATGTGGTGGCGACCGTGACCGTAGTAAGCGACCGCTGATGGGGCAAGCGCTAGCGGCGGGTTCCGATGTTGCGATCTTCACCAGCGACAATCCAAGGAGTGAGGATCCGGTCGAGATCTTGAAGGAGATGACGGCGGGACTTACGATCAAGGAACCTTCGCGAATTGAGATCGACCGAAAGAACGCAATCGAGTACGCAATCTCGCTGGCGGAGCCTGGTGATCTAATCGTCGTTCTCGGTAAGGGACATGAACGCGGTCAACAATTCAAGGACCGGCTCGAAGAGTTCGATGATCGCCTCGAGGTAGCCAGGGCCATCGAAGGCCGAAGGTGAATCCGAGATGAGTGCCAAGAAGTGAAGGTCACCTGGACGATTGAGGAGGTCGCTCTCGTCATCGGCGGGAATCTCATCAATGCCGATCGGGCGCGAGAGACGAGTGGCGCACTCTTCTTTGATTCGCGAACTCCTCTGAAGGACGGGATATTCCTCGCGCTTGAAGGCGAGCGAGTCGATGGCCATGACTTCGTCAGAGAGTGCGGTGCATCCTTTTCATTCGTGTCACGTGATGTCGATGCGCCAGCGATCGTGGTCTCCGATGTGCTGGCCGCCGCCGCGCTATGGGCGAGCCACTATCGCGCGTCATTGAAGGCTTTGACCGTCGTAGGGATCACGGGATCACAAGGCAAGACCACCACCAAGGACATGGCCCATCACATGCTTCGCGTTCATGCAGGCATGAGAGAGGGCGCAGTGGTCGCACCGAGAGGTTCATACAACAACGATCTTGGTCTTCCAGTCGTGATCACTTCGTGTCAGGAGTCGACTCGTTACTGCATCTCGGAGATGGGTGCACGTCACAAGGGAGACATCTTCCGATTGGCGAGGATCGCCAAGCCGCAGATCGGGATTGTCCTCAAGGTAGGCACCGCTCATCTCGGCGAGTTCGGAAGCCGCGAAGCGATAGCGGAGACCAAGTCGGAGTTGGTCGCAGGTATCGATCACGGCGGTATTGCGATCCTCGGCACCTACGATGAGTTCACACCCCTCATGGCTCGTGCGCGTCCTGACCTCACTGTGATCACCTTCGGAGAACGAGGAGATGAGACGGTCCGAGCGACAGATGTAGAGGCGCGCGGTGGATTCGCTCACTTTGAATTGGTCACACCTCGCGGGCGAGAAGTGGTGGAGTTACGGGTCGCTGGCGTGCATAACGTCGCGAATGCTCTTGCCACCGCAGCGCTGGGATTCGCCCTAGGTATACCTGAGAACGAGATCGCTACGGCGCTATCGACCTTCGAACCCCAGAGTCGATGGCGGATGGAGTTGAGCGAAATCCATGGCGTCACTGTGGTCAACGACTCATACAACGCCAATCCGGAGAGTATGAAGGCAGCCTTGGAGACCACGCGACTGCTCGCGCAAGAGAGTGGCGGCCGAAGTTTCGCTTTCCTGGGGACGATGAACGAGCTCGGAGATGCATCCGATGCGATGCATGGTGAGATCGGTAGAGAGGTACTCTCATTGGGGATCGATTACCTCATCTCGGTCAACGAACAGCGATATCTGGTCGATTCCAAGGGAGAGACAGAGGCGATTCTGGTCGCGGATCTCGATCAGGCACGAAAGTTCTTCGACTCCATAGAGGCTGGAGACTGCGTGTTGTTCAAGGCTTCTCGCAGCGTCGGTCTGGAACGATTAGCAGCTCACCTTGTCGAATCTCTCAAGGAGCGCGTTCAGAGATCCTCAGAATCATTGGATGGAGAGGCAGCGAGAGATGATGAAAGGGAGAGGGAATAGATGAGAGGAATCCTCCTCGCCGGCGCATTCTCTGCGATCTTGGCTTTCTTGCTCTCGCCGCTTCTCATAAAGGTGCTCACTCGTCGAGGGATCGGGCAGGTGATTCGAACCGACGGACCGACGACCCATCAGGTCAAGAGCGGTACTCCCACGATGGGGGGAGTGGCGATCATCTTCGCTGCCACGATGGGCTACCTCGCATCCCACATCATCATCGGTGTTCCTGTCACTACCTCCGCGATCTTGGTACTCGGCCTGGTCGCTGGAATCGGACTCATCGGTTTCCTTGATGACTGGCTGAAGATCTCACGCCGGAATTCGAAAGGACTCTCTGCGAAGTTGAAGTTGCTCGGTCAAGCAATGATCGCAATTGCCTTCGCCATCGCCGGCAGGAACTTCCCAGATGAGAGAGGTCTTTCCCCGATCTCCGATCAACTCTCCACGGTGCGAGATACCGCAATCACATTAGCTCCAATCCTGGTGATCCTTCTCGCTCTGGTAATGATCCTCGGCACCAGTAATGCGGTCAATCTGACCGATGGTCTCGACGGTTTGGCATCGGGTGCTGCGATCCTCTCCTTCCTCGCCTTCATCCTGATCGGTGTGTGGGAGTTCGGACAGAGCTGCGGCATCGAACCATCACCGAAGTGTTATGAGGTTCGTGACCCACTCGACCTTGCGGTCCTTGCCGCAGCTTTCGCGGGAGCGCTCGCAGGTTTCCTTTGGTGGAACACTGCGCCAGCTCAGATCTACATGGGTGACACGGGATCGTTAGCAGTCGGTGCGGCTCTCGCCGGCCTGGCGCTCACACTTCGTGTCGAGTTGCTCTTGATAGCGCTCGGTGGGCTCTTCGTCATCATCACTCTCTCGGTCATCATCCAGACTGGCTACTACAAGCTCTCCGGTGGAAAGCGCGTCTTCAAGATGGCACCGCTTCATCATCACTTCGAACTCTCGGGATGGAGTGAGGTGACAGTGGTGGTTCGTTTCTGGATCATCGCCGGCCTCTGTATGGCCCTGGGTCTCGGCCTCTTCTATGCCGACTGGGTCGTGGGGTAACGCCACCATCATGACGGTTGGATCGGTCACCATTGATGCGTTGCGAGGACTTGATCTCGTCATCGTCGGCGCAGGTGTAACGGGTAAGGCACTCCATGATTTTGCTCTCTCTCACGGCGCTTTGGTCTCGATGGTCGATGATCGTGTTGATGGGGCCTTGCGTTCCTTGCCGGAGAGATGCGCGTTAGCGATCATCAGTCCGGGATGGAGACCTGATCATCCAGTCATCGAAGAGATACGTGCGCGAGGGATCCCACATCTGAGTGAGATCGACTTCGCCTGGGAGATGAAGCGACAGATCGCGCCGGAGCAACGTTGGATCGCGCTCTCTGGCACCAACGGCAAGACCACCACCATTCAGATGGTCGAGAACATCATGCGAAGCGCTGGAGTAGCGGGAGTCGCATGTGGCAACGTCGGTCGAACGGTGATCGAGTCGATCACTCCTGAGATCGACATCCTCGCCATCGAACTCTCCTCGTTCCAGATAGATTGGAGCGAGCTCCCTCGATTCGAGGCGATCGCACTCCTCAACATCTCTCCCGACCATATCGACTGGCATGGAAGTTTCGACAGATATCGAGATGCGAAGCTCAAATTGATATCACTTTCCAAGCGATCCTTCATCAATATCTCCGATGCCACGTTGAGTCGTTCTTGGCCAGAGCTGACCACCGCTTCCAATTCTGATCTGATTCCATTCCATCTAGGTTCTCCAGCAAGTGGCGAGATAGGTCTCGTCGAGGATCTGATCGTCGATCGCGCTTTGGTCGATGACCCCATGAATGCGGAGGTCTTGGTAGAGGTAGCGGTATTGCCTTCAAACGCATCTCATAATGTCAGCAACGCCATGGCTGCTGCAGCTCTCTCCAAGGTGATCGGAATCGGTGCTGACGCCATCACAGAGGGCCTTGCCACATTCGTCTTGGATCAACATCGTCTACAAGTCATCGGCGAAGCAAAGGGCATCACCTGGGTCGATGATTCCAAGGCGACCAATCCACATGCCGCGATGGCCGCGATCTTCTCGTTTCCATCGGTGATCTGGATCGCTGGCGGTCTTGCGAAAGGTGCGTCGATGGATGAGTTGGTTCGGGCGACATCCTCGCGAGTGAGAGCGGCGATCTTGGTCGGAAGAGATGCACCTCTGATCCGTGCTGCGCTCGAAGAACTCAATCCAAGTGTCAAGATCGTCGAAGTTGGCGCCACCCAAGGTAGGGAAGTGATGCGCGAGGCAGTGACCTTCGCCAAGAATCTCGCTTCACGTGGTGACGCTGTCCTACTCGCACCAGCGTGTGCCTCTATGGATCAATTCACTTCCTACAAAGAGCGCGGCGACCTCTTTCAAAGCGCCGTGAAGGAACTAGTGCTGAGTGAAGGAGGAGCGCCATGAAACGTCCAGTGGTCAATTTCTATGGGGTGGCTCTTCCGACCATCTTGATCTCCATCCTCGGCCTGGTCATGGTCTTCTCCGCCTCGAGCGTCAAAGCGCTCCAAGATTCCGGCTCCTCGGTCGCTATCGTCGGCAGGCAAGCCCTTCTCTTCCTTGTCGGTCTTGCCATAGCACTCTTCCTCTTCCGAGCACCTTTTGCTTTCCTGAAGCGGATGTCGACTCTCTCGCTCGTACTCTCCCTCATCGCATTGGCTTTGCCACAACTTCCAGTGATCGGTAAAGAGGTAAACGGCAACGTCAACTGGATTTCGATTGCAGGCTTCACGATGCAACCGAGTGAGTTTGCCAAGCTGGGCATGATCCTCTGGTTGGCCGGTGTACTCGCTCGACATGAGGAGTTGAAGGAACGGCAAGTTCCGATGAGTCCGAGTGCGCTCGCTGCACAAATCCTTCCCGGGATCATCGCCATGATCGCACTGATCCTCGTCGGCAAGGATCTCGGCACTGCACTGGTCTTCGCTGCCATCGCAGCGGGAGTGCTCTTCGTCTCAGGGATACAGATCCGATGGTTCGTCGCAGCGATCGCTGCACTGACTCTGATGGCGGTCGTCTTGATCCTGACCCAATCGAATCGGATCTATCGCATCAAGGCTCTGCTCGACCCTTTCTCGGAAGAGCACTATCAGAACGCTGGTTGGCAACCCGCGCACTCGATCATGGGTTTGGCATCAGGTGGCATCTTCGGATCCGGATTGGGCGCGGGAAAACAGAAGTGGGGCAATCTTGCTGAAGCGCATACCGACTTCATCTTCGCTGTCGTAGGAGAGGAGATGGGTCTCCTAGGGACGCTCACCCTCTTGGGGCTCTTCGCTTTCCTTCTGCTCTCCATATTCAAGATCGCACTTCGCTCGCAGACTCTCTTGGAGAGGTTCTTCGTCTCCGGTGTCGCCCTCTGGTTCGCCATTCAGATCGTGGTCAACATCGGATCGGTGACGGGGCTCATCCCGGTGATCGGCGTGACCCTGCCACTCGTCTCGTACGGTGGTTCATCACTGATAGCGACGTTGGCTGCCTTAGGTCTGGTCCTTGGCGTGGCCATGCGGGATCCTGAAGTGAAGAGCGAGATCACTCGAAAGATCTCTCGCTCCCTCAAGTACTCTCAGAAGTGATGAAGCGCGTTCTCTTCGCTGCCGGGGGCACGATGGGACATCTCGGTCCCGCGATCGCCGTCGCGACTGCGCTTTCAAAGTCCTCGCCCTCAACCGAGATTCTCTTCGTTGGTACAAGCTCGGGAGTCGAATCTGCGATCGAGATCCCTTTCCCGCGTCAGCAGATCATCAAGGTCCCGTTGCCACGTCGGGTCGGATTCTCGCTTCTCATCTTTCCCATCCGGCTCCTCATCGCGGTTCTCCAATCGATCCGTTGGGTAGCGAAGGTCGATGTCGTAGTCGGATTCGGTGGGTATGTCGCGACGCCGGTCTATATCGCAGCCTGGTTATTGCGACGCCGGATCGTCCTCCACGAGGCGAATGCTTTGCCCGGTTTCGCAAACAAAGTGGGCAAGGCTCTCGGCGGTGAGTGCTTCGCGAACTTCGAAAGCGTCGGTCGAAAGTGGAACGCCCATGTCGTTGGTATGCCTCTGCGTCAGGAGATCATCGACTACGCAAAGAAGATTTCACAAAGCGCAGATGATCAACGCGAAGAGAGGTCTCGCACGAGCGAAGTCCTTGTGATCGGTGGGTCGCAAGGAAGCATGCGGATCAATGAGGCGATTTGGAGTGCGCTGCCGAAGATTGGTGGAGAGATCCGGTTCCGTCATGCAGTTGGCGCAGGAAATCTCGATCGCATTCCGGCTATCGCGCGTCGTGACGGTTATGAGCCCATCGGTTTCATCGAGGATATGGCTGAGGCATACCGATCAGCTGACCTCGTTATCTCACGCGCAGGTGCTGTCACCTGCGCTGAATTGTTGGCTCTCGGCAAGCGCGCGATCTTAGTACCGCTAGGCCACGGAAATGGCGAGCAATCTTTCAATGCCCAAGAGCTCGTCGAAGCAGGGAGTGCGATCTCGGTTACTGACTCAAAATTCGACGATGACTGGCTGATCGAAAACCTTCCACGTGCTCTTGCTCTCCAACCAAGGGTCTCGACCCAGCCACGCTTAGATGCCGTAGAGCGGATGGCCGCAAGCATCCTTGCATCTGTGCCGAGAGGCAGGCGATAGAGATGACGACCTTCACACCGGGCGCCAAGATTCACATGGTCGGCATCGCCGGTTCGGGAATGAGCGGAATCGCTGAGATCCTTGCGGCTCGTGGATTTATCGTCAGCGGCTCCGATGAGAAGGAGAGTGCGACATTGCGCTCCCTTGCCTCGCAGGGAATCACTACCTACGTCGGACATAAAGGAGAGCAGATCGGTGATGCGAGATATGTGGTCATCTCGAGCGCCATTCGGGAAGAGAATCCTGAGTTAGTCGCAGCCAAAGAGCAAGGGATCGAGATCGTTCGTCGCGCCAGCGCATTGGCGCGCCTTCTCCCTGGCAAGTTTTCGATCGCGGTCGCAGGGACACATGGGAAGACCACTACCTCTGGGATGTTCGCTCAGATGCTCGATGCCCTTGGTAGGGATCCATCCTTCGTCATAGGTTCGAAGATCTCTGCCCTTGGCGTAAGTGCACGTGAGGGGCAGGGAGACTTCTTCGTGGTCGAGGCTGACGAATCCGATGGCTCCTTTCTCGATTACATGCCAGATGGTGCGATCATCACAAATGTCGAGCTCGACCATGTCGACAACTTCTCCTCGATCGAAGAGATCGTAAGGCTCTTCGAGCGATTCATCGCCACTACAAAGGATTTCGTTGTGATCTGCGGCGACGACCTTCGAGCATCGGCGTTGCCAGTGCCGAGCGGGATTAGAAGAATCACCTATGGAACCTCGGCCACGTGCGATCTCGTGATCGGCGAGATGAAAGAACTCTCGGACGGGGTATCGGCCACGCTTCAATGGCAAGGTGGTCCGATTGTCCAGTTGCGACTCTTCGTCCATGGCAGACATAACGTTCTCAATGCCACCGCTGTGGTGGCATCTGCCGTGGCTATGGGCATCGATCTTGCGGCTGCAGCGCGTGCGATCTCAGCCTTCCGCGGTACTTCACGCAGATTCGAAGTGAAGGGAATCTGCGACGGAATCACGGTCGTCGATGACTACGGCCACCACCCGACAGAGATCGAGGCGACGATCTCTGCGGCACGCTCGGTGCTTTCAGCAGCAGGTGCGGGGAGGCTATGTGTCATCTTCCAGCCTCATCGCTTCAGCAGGACAGCAGCCTTTGCCGCAAGCTTCGCTCGTGCCCTTGCTGGGGCCGATCGATCCGTCGTGATGGACATCTACAGCGCAGGTGAGAATCCGCTACCTGGAGTCTCAGGTGCGACGATCGCAGAAGGGAGTAGAGACTCAATCTACTTAAGTGATCGAGATCGAGTGATAGACGAGGTAGTGCAATGGGCAGAACCTGGTGATCTCATCCTCACCCTTGGCGCAGGGGATGTTACGGAGATAGGGCCAAAGATCCTCGCTGCCTTGAAGTCGCGAAATTGAGCACTCCTCGATGAAAAGATTGTTGATCCCACTCTCTGCGACGCTGATTCTTGGATTGATCTATCTCATCGGGTGGTCCTCTCTTCTCACCATCTCGTCAGTTACGGTCGAGACCACGGATCCCAAGAACGTCGTGCTCATTGAGAGCGAACTCGCATCCTCTGGTTTGACCCTCGAAGTGGGAGAGCCGCTTGCGCGTATCAATACTCGCGCGATTGAAAGATCCCTCAAGGATCAACCATGGATTGGCGAGGTGAATCTAGAACGTGACTGGATTGGTGGTGCGGTAAGACTCTTCGTCCGAGAACGCATTCCCCGGTTCCTCGTCGAAGAGACACTTCCCGTCAGCGGTGGTTCGATGGGTTCCATCGAGTCGGGCGAGAGATTCATGACCGATGATGGAACGCTCTTCGAATTGCCAGGAGATCTCGCGGCGGAGTATCAAGAACTCCCTAGAGTCGAGATCCGCAGCGAAAGAAGCAGAGACCGTGGCAGCGCTGCCGAACTCTTCGCGGCCATCAATGAGAAGTTCCCTACTCAGCGAGTGATCGTGACCTCGATCTCCACCTTCATCACAGAGAGCCGGGTTCCACTGGCAACCAATAGGAATCTTGAGGGCTCATCCGATTCAGAGAGGTTGGTCCGTGTCTCCTGGGGAGGATTCGAAGAGATCCCAGCCAAGGTTCTTGTAGTCGAGGAATTGATGAAATTGAAGGCAAATCGTGAGGTTTCGACGATAGATGTCAGTAACCCGCGATTGCCGATCGTCAGTCGTTGAAGGTGATCAACTGGGCCAGCAAGAGTGATCCTTGCCTTGAGACTTTCCATCGTGTCGGTGATTGATTGCATCTGCATCGCTCTCTACTTTTGCGCGCACTACTGAACTTGACTCTCAAGTAGTACTTGAGAGTCCCATTGAGAGGCGCATCGTGGCCACACCGCAGAACTATCTGGCAGTCATCAAGGTCGTTGGTATCGGCGGAGGTGGTGGCAAGGCTGTCAATCGAATGATTGAAGCTGGCTTGAAGGGCGTTGAGTTCATCGCGATCAACACTGATTCACAAGATCTCTTCATGAGTGATGCCGATGTGAAATTGGATATCGGCAGGAAGTTGACCAAGGGACTTGGTGCAGGTGCATCGCCTGACATCGGCAAGCAAGCGGCGCTCGACAGCATCACAGAGATCGAAGAGGTACTCCGTGGTGCGGACATGGTCTTCATCACCGCCGGTGAGGGTGGCGGTACTGGAACGGGTGCAGCGCCTGTCGTCGCAAAGGTCGCACGTGACATAGGCGCTTTGACAGTCGGTGTCGTGACCCGACCATTCAGTTTCGAAGGAAAGCGACGCTCTCTTCAGGCGGAAGAAGGAATCGAGAATCTCCGTGGCGAAGTCGACACCCTCATCATCATTCCGAACGATCGCCTCTTGTCGATCTCGGATCGATCTATCAGTCTTGTGGAGGCTTTCCGTAGCGCGGATCAGGTACTTCTCTCCGGTGTACAGGGGATCACTGACCTGATCACCACACCAGGATTGATCAACCTCGACTTCGCCGATGTGAAGAGCGTGATGAGTGGAGCAGGTTCTGCACTGATGGGAATCGGTTCCGCTCGCGGTGAATCGCGCGCCTCCAAGGCTGCGGAGTTGGCAGTCTCCTCACCACTTCTTGAGGCTTCGATTGACGGCGCACATGGCGTGCTCCTCTCGATCGCAGGTGGTTCCGACCTCGGGCTCTTCGAAGTCCATGAGGCAGCGGAGATGGTCGCCAAGTATGCGCATCCTGATGCGAACATCATCTTCGGCACTCAAATCGACGACACCTTAGGTGATGAGGTTCGAGTGACGGTGATTGCTGCCGGGTTTGAAGGCGGTGAGCCCAAGCGAGTCTCGATTCCTGTCATCGATAGTGCCACGCTGCTTGGTAAGGCTGATCCGATACCGAGCAATGACCCCATCGCTGTCGCAATGGGCAGTCACTCTGAGAGTGAGGAGCAGCCTCGGCGTCGAGTCCGCTTCGAAGAACTCTTGGGCGATGATGACATTGATGTTCCTGACTTCATGAAGTAGTCGGAACCCTCACCTCGCCGTAGGTTGTGACGATGGCACGTATCTGGTGCACCAATCGGAGTGGGTTTCATCCTGCATCGGCCGCGTTCGAAGGATCTCGTGAGCTGGGAATCTCGTCGCAACCTTATGACTCGCTCAATCTGGGTTTGAAGGTTGGGGATGATCGCGATCATGTGATGGCAAATCGAAGTGCGCTCACAGCGGCATGCGAACTCGAAGAGATCAGGTTCATGGATCAGATCCATAGCGATCGCATGGTCGAAGGTGAGGTCGATGGCGAAGAGGCAAGTTGTGATGGCATCTTCATCCGTCGCGACTCTTGGAACGATCGGGTCGGACTCGCAGTGCAAGCTGCAGATTGCGTCCCTCTCATTCTCACCAGTGAGGATGTGATCGCTGCAGTGCATGTGGGGAGAGAGGGTTTGGTGAAGGGAATGACGGAATCTGCTCTTGCTGCTCTCTCTGCGGAGGTCGACCTCGCTCGATTGTCGGCAACCATCGGTCCATCAATCTGTGGAGATTGCTACCCACTCTCGGAGGAGATTTTTCGCGTCGCTGTGGAGAGTTATCCGAAGAGCATCTTCAACGCGGTGGAACATAAGATCGATGTTGCAGCTGGTGTGATCTCCATCCTTGAGAGTCGAGAGATCGAGTGGAGTTGGTTTGGCGGGGCACGCGAATGCGTCAGTTGCGACGATGCCTACTACTCCTATCGACGCGATCGGGTCACGGGCCGCCAAGCGATGGTGGTTGCCTGGTGATCGATCGTTCTACTCGTAAGGACGATATCGCTCAGAGATTGAGTGGAGTCCGCAGCGAGTTGCCTTCTGGGATCACCCTGATCGTGGTGACCAAGAACTTTCCGGTGAGCGACATCGAGATCCTCTTCGAGCTCGGCGAGCGTGAATTCGGCGAGAACCGAGTTCAAGAGCTGGTTTCCAAGCGCGAAGCGATATCCGCCGAGATGAATGATGAGATCACCTGGCACTTCCAAGGCCAGATCCAGAGCAACAAGGCGGCATCCCTCAATCGCTTCGCCGATGTGATTCACTCCATTGATTCGGAGAAGCTCATCGAGCGGATCTCTCCGGATAGAGAGGTCTTCCTTCAGGTCAATCTCGACCCTGATGGGCAGTCGAATTCACGCGCAGGTATCGATCCAAAGGATCTCGAGGATTTCTCCAGAATGATGGTGGCGAGATTTGCTGGGAATTTCCTCGGTCTGATGGCAGTAGCGCCACACTTCGCTGGGATCACGACTTCACAAATCGGTGAATCCTTCGAGCGACTCAAGGTTCTGAGTCGGAAGGTGCAAGAGATCGCGCCAAACGCCAAGGCCATCTCTGCAGGGATGAGTGATGATTATCGCCTTGCGCTTGAACATGGCGCGACACATATCCGACTCGGTAGCTCAATCCTCGGCCAGCGGACCCCAAACACATAAAATTCAGCTATGTCCAAAGGCCTACGAAAGATGACCGATTACCTCGGGCTCACTGAGCCTGAAGAGGTAGCCGTGAAGGAAACCCCACGACCTGCTCTTCGTACCGTCACTTCGACGACGAGCACGACGCCGGTGACACCGACTCGCGTCGCACCTTCACAACCACTCCCTGGTATGACCCAGAGTGCAGCCCTTGATCGGATCATCACACTCCATCCGCGTTTCTACAACGAGGCGAGAACAGTCGGCGAGCATTTCCGACAAGGCAATCCCGTGATCATCAACTTGAGCGACATGGACGATGCAGAACGAAAGCGAATCATCGATTTCGCATCAGGTCTGGTCTTCGGTCATAGCGGTTCCATCGAACGTGTGACCTCTAAGGTCTTCTTGCTCTCACCACCCAACGTTACGGTGAGCGCAGAAGACAAGTCTGCTGCAGCCGCTGCTTCTGCAGACTTCTTCAACCAGAGCTGAGTAAGTCCAGATGAGTCTCGGTTCTCTTCTCATCCAAATACTCAACATCTTCGTGCTCTTTTTGCTGGCGAGGTTGATCTTGGACTATGTCCGGATGTTCAAACCTGGATGGCGACCACGCGGGATCTTGCTTCCCATCCTTGAGATCGTCTATCTCGTAACCGATAAGCCACTTTCATTCGTGCGTCGTTTCGTGCCGCCATTGCGATTGGGGCCGGTAGCTCTCGACCTGTCCTTCATCGTGCTCTTCTTCGGGATTCAGTGGTTGGTGATCCCTCTCATCCGCGCTTTGCCGATCTGATCGACAGCGCGAGAACTCCTAGGAAATCTTCTGGCGTTCGAGCCGAAGGGCTAGCCCGATCTCATTGTCGGCAAGAGTAAGAGTCGCATCTCGTTTGATCTCGGTCGCGAGCACTTCCTCTCCGATGTGATGTGAGTGGGCAGTGATAGCAGCGAGGTGCTCTTCGCTCGCATTCCAGACCAAGGTGATCCTGTCGGAGATATCGAATCCGAGCGCTTTACGCTCATCTTGGATGAGGCGGATCGCTTCGCGGGCGATTCCCTGTGCGATCAACTCAGCGGTCAGCGCGAGATCGAGAGCGAGACTTTCGCCGTGGGCTGAGGCGTAAGTCCAACCTTCGCGAGGAGTCTCGGTGACGAGCACATCCTCGGTGGTGATCTCCGCTTTCTGCAGAGTGCCAGTCACATCGCTGTATTCGATCGAGGTCGAGCCCTTGGAGCGAAGGACCGCCACCAATTGAGCGGCTTCCTCGGCATGGATCGCCTTCGCTATCGCCTGGACGGAGGCACCAAATTTCGCACCCAGCGACCGGAAATTCGCCTTGACTGAGACATCTACCAAATCGCCGGAGACTGAAAGATCATCAAGGGTAAGGACGTTGAGCTCATCTGAGATCTGATCACGTAACTCTGCCGGAAGCGATTGCCAGCCACTTGCGGAGATGAGTGCGCGCGAGAGTGGTTGCCTGATCTTCACCGCAGATTCGGCACGTGCAGCGCGGCCAAGCTCGACGAGTCGACGAGTGAGAGCGACTTGTCGCGAGAGGTCATTGTCGATCAACGATGGATCGGAGAGTGGGAAAGTGGCGAGGTGAACTGATTCCGCGGCATCATCCTTTACGGTCGTGATCAAGTTCTGCCAGACATGCTCGGTGATGAACGGGACCATGGGCGCCATCAAGAGGGTGAGGTTCTCCAAGCAATAGTGGAGGGTCTCGAGCGCATCGCGGTCACCATCCCAGAACCTTCTCCTTGAGCGTCTGACATACCAATTGGAGAGCTGATCGATGAACTCCGCGATCACTCGACCACTCTCTTGTGAGTCGAAGTGGGAGAGCGCTTCATCAACCCGCTTGATCAATAGGTGAAGTTCACTGACGATCCATCGATCAAGGAGATGAGCGCTATCTGGAGCCTTTCCGTTTTGGGAAGGAGTGAATCCTGCGGCCTTCGCATAGAGAGTTTGGAAGGAGACTGTGTTCCAGTAAGTCAGGAGCGTCTTTCGAACGACCTCGGAGATCAGATCATGACCTACGCGTCGTGCGCTCCATGGTGACCCGGCAGCGAGCATGAACCAACGGACAGCATCTGCGCCATGTTGGTCCATCAGCGACATCGGCTCCAGGACATTGCCGAGGTGCTTACTCATCTTCCGACCGTCTTTGTCGAGGATGTGTCCGAGGCAGAGCACGCTTCGATAGGAGGATTCATCGAAGACGAGAGTGCCAATCGCCATTAGGGTGTAGAACCAACCTCGGGTCTGATCGATCGCCTCACAGATGAAGTCGGCTGGATACGCGAAGTCGAAGATCTCCTTCGAACCCTCACGATGCGGATATCCCCACTGAGCGAAAGGCATCGCGCCTGAGTCGTACCAGACGTCGATCACTTCAGGCA
>Ga0209990_10001071_pt1 | contig 24430 bp, 25 predicted proteins | sample NOAtaG_6_FD_187304 | JGI IMG/M metagenome (GOLD analysis project Ga0209990, IMG submission 187304) | Freshwater lake microbial communities from Lake Erie, under a cyanobacterial bloom - NOAA_Erie_Diel5S_2200h metaG (SPAdes) (version 2) | ecosystem: Environmental > Aquatic > Freshwater > Lake ...
TAAATCTGTTGTTGAAGGATTCCATGATGCCATTACTTATTTTCGCAATCATCATCACCAAATGCATTATGTTGAAGCTATCGCAGCCAATTTACCCATTGGTTCGGGGATCACCGAGGCAGCCTGTAAAGTAATTATCAAAGCTCGATTGTGCTGCTCTGGCATGAAATGGAAAGACAGATGCGATCGCATCAGCATAAAGTAGAATCGGGAGCAACTTCACTCAAACAAATAACAAAAAAGATCATGACAGCAAATATCCCTACACCCAATCTATGCCATGTTTTTGTCTATGGCACGCTCAAACCTAACGAAGCGAATTATGACCAATATTGCGCGGGTAAAGAGATCTCTGTACAACAGGCGATCGCCTATGGTGAATTATTTGCGCTGCCGATGGGTTATCCTGCGATGATTTTAGGAGATCGGCAAATTCATGGATATTTACTCTCATTTCCTAATGTCAGCATTTTGAACTCACTAGATCAATTAGAAGATTATCAGTGCGATCGCGCTACTTCTGAGAATTTATATAATCGCTATGAGATAGAAGTTTTTGATTTGGAAGGGAATTCTCTTGGCTTTGCTTGGGCATATTTTATGACTTCGCTGCAAATGAGCGAATTTGGAGGTGTCGCTCAAATCGATGGATGTTGGAGTGGAAAATAAAGATTAGCGGCGCGAAGCGCCGCTAATCTTTATTTCTATTAGAACAAGTCTAAATCAGTCACAGCGCCTTTACTACTCGTCGAAACCAGCTTGGCATATTTTGCCAAAACACCTTTGGTATAACGAGGAGCAGGTGGCTTCCAATTTGCACGACGGGCTGCAAGCTCCTCATCACTGACATTGAGTTGAATCAATCGCTGATGTGCATCAATCGTGATTGAGTCGCCTTCATTTACTAAGGCGATCGTACCTCCCACAAAAGCTTCAGGTGCAACATGCCCAACCACCATTCCATAAGTACCGCCAGAGAAACGCCCATCCGTAATTAGAGCTACAGAATCACCCAAACCAGCGCCGATAATCGCACTGGTTGGCGCAAGCATTTCACGCATACCGGGTCCACCCTTTGGGCCCTCGTAGCGAATTACTAATACATCCCCAGCATTAATCTTGTTCGCGAGAATTGCCCCAAGACAATCTTCTTCCGATTCAAAAACACGGGCTGGGCCAGTAATGATTGGATTCTTGACACCAGAGATTTTTGCGACTGCCCCTTCTAAGGCAAGGTTGCCTTTAAGGATCGAGAGATGTCCTTGTTTGTACATAGGACGATCCCAAGGACGGATAACATCTTGATCTGCACGAGGTTCGGCAGGAATATCTTTGAGAAGCTCTTCGATCGTTTGCCCTGTAATGGTGATGCAGTCGCCATGTAATAAGCCATGAGCTAACAACATCTTCATTACTTGGGGAATTCCACCAGATTTATGTAAATCGGTTGCAACATAACGTCCCGATGGCTTGAGGTCGCAGAGAACAGGAACATTCTCACGGATACGCTCGAAGTCATCAAGGTTCCACTCCACACCTGCGGAATAGGCGATCGCTAAAAAGTGCAAGACCGCGTTCGTCGAGCCGCCTACTGCCATGACCACCGAAATCGCATTTTCAATCGATTTACGGGTGATGATGTCACGGGGTAACAAATTATTGCGAATCGCGTTGACTAAAACAGTGCCAGCCAGCTCTGTATTAGCGGCTTTTTCGGGTGCAACAGCCGACATGGTGGAGGAATACATCAAGCTCATGCCCATAGCTTCAAATGCTGAAGACATAGTATTTGCCGTATACATGCCACCACAGGAGCCAGCTCCAGGGCAAGCATTGCGCTCTACTGAGTTAAGTCTGACTTCATCAATTCGACCTGCACTATATTGACCAACGGCTTCAAAGGAACTAACTACAGTCAAATCTTCGCCATCAAGATGTCCAGGTTCAATAGTGCCGCCATAGACAAATAAAGCGGGAATGTTCATTCTTGCCATTGCGATCATCGCTCCTGGCATATTCTTGTCACAGCCCCCGATCGCCAAAACGCCATCCATACTTTGAGCACTACATGCAGTTTCGATCGAGTCCGCAATTACGTCACGGGACACAAGAGAATATTTCATCCCTTCAGTTCCCATGGAGATCCCGTCGCTAACGGTAATTGTCCCGAAAACTTGAGGCATCCCATTAGCGGCGCGAATTCCTGCTTCAGCGCGGATCGCTAAAGGTGCAATCCCCATATTGCAAGGGGTAATTGTGCTGTGGGCGCTTGCCACACCGACAATAGGTTTAGTAAAATCTGAGTCTTGGAAACCAACAGCGCGTAACATAGCGCGGTTAGGCGATCGCTGAACGCCTTCGGTAATTGCACGACTTTTGCGATTGTCGGACATAATTCACATCTCTGTTATTAGCTTAATCAACTAAAACATTTTAGAATTTTTAGACACTAGAATAATCGTCTTAGACTATCGGCAATTACCAAATGCAACTTCAAACGCAATTTCCTAAGCACTTGTCTGATCGTTTTCCAACTCGTTCCCATCGTCGTGCTGCCCTTGGAGCTACTGTCTTGAGCATCGGACTTGTTCTTTATGGTTGCGGAGAAAGTAAAATTTCCCAATGTAACAAAGTTGTTACTATTGCCAACAAAACCACCGCTCTGGCTATTCCCAAGGATCTTGTGGGCTTTGTGCCATTAGCCACAAATATTGATCAAATTCGTACAGAAATTCAAGCGATCGCAGTTCAAGATGCAAAGCTTAAAGAATTACAGACACAATTATTAGGCGTTTATGGGGATACGTCTCAAGCTTTAAAGGGGCAAGTCAAAGCATCCGAGGCTAAAGATCCCAATGCGATGAATAAAGCTAAGCAAGATTTAGAAACGGCATCAAAAAAGGAAAGTGAGATTGTCGATCAGATTAATATGCTGTGTAGCAAATAATCGCCACCAAAAAAAACGCATTTTGTGCGGTTTTTTGTGGAATTTTAAACTTGTGCTTGCCAAGCTTGATCGACGGACTCGAGCATTTTTTGTCGTTCTCGCTTCCACATTTTTTTTAGGTCATCACTATAGCCTAAGATTAAATGAGGGGGCACTGGTTGTTAAAGAAGTGATGAATAGCTACAAGGCTTATCCAACAAGGATTTATGGTGATTGAGTGGCAAGGTCGTAAAAAGCTTGCCCAGAAATACTTTGAGGGATTTATCCCTCTTTAACAGTCCAGTGCCAAAATGTCTTGGGTTGGTTTTGAGCGCAAAGTGCTGGAAGTATAGCGGCGGTGATTTTCAAACCAAGTAAGTAATAATTCCTGACATTCTCGTTCGCGAATTCCTGCGATCGCCTCCAGCTTATGAAATGACACAGGACTATCGGGCAAATTTGCCACTGTGCGAATGGCTCCTGCTTTCGGATCATCAGCTCCATAGACTAATGTACTAACCCGCGCTTGCAAAATTGCCCCTGCACACATCGGACAAGGCTCTAAAGTCACATATAATGTGCAACCATTCAAATGCCAATCTTTCAATACCCGCGCTGCCTCACGAATTGCCACAATTTCAGCATGGGCAGTAGGATCTTGATCTCTCTCTTTGCGATTTACTCCAGTCGCGATCGCCTCTCCCAGACTGTTCACAATTACTGCCCCCACAGGTATTTCTCCCGCCGCCCCTGCATCTTTGGCGAGTGCGATCGCTTGCTCCATCCAAACTTGATGTACTTCTAAATTTTTCATTGTGCCCAGCTTATCAAAACCCAAAAATTATCGGCAGCACTTTGCGCCGCCGATAATTTTTGGGTTTAATGTTACATTTGCTGCCATTCTTTTGCAAAATGGTATTAGTCCTGAATTGAGTCTTCTATGTCCCTAGAACCGATCGCTTTAACCACACCACTTTTTTATGTCAACGATCGCCCACATATTGGTAGCGCTTACCCGACGATTGCTGCCGATGCTTTTGCACGGTTCTATCGACTCAAAGGACATCCTGTTATGTTTGTGACAGGCACTGATGAACATGGACAAAAAATTCAGCGCACTGCCGAAAAAAACAACTTATTACCTCAAGAGCATTGCGATCGCACCGTTGCTGAATTTTATTCGCTTTGGGAAAAGTTTAATATTCGCTTTGATCGATTCACTCGGACTACTGCCTCAAAACATCAAGCGATCGTTAATGAATTTTTTCAACGAGTTTATGATGCAGGTGATATTTACTTAAATCAGCAAAAAGGTTGGTATTGCGTTGCTTGCGAAGAATTTAAAGAAGAGCGCGAACTCCCCGAAAGCCATCATTGTCCGATCCATACCAATGTAGTCTGCGAATGGCGTGATGAGCCAAACTATTTCTTCCGTCTCTCCAAATATCAAGATGCGCTCGATCAATTTCAAGAAGCTAACCCCAGCTTTATCCAGCCTGAAAGTCGCCGCAATGAAGTTTTAGGCTTTATGAAGCAGGGTTTGCAAGACTTTTCAATTTCCCGTGTCAATCTCGATTGGGGCTTCCCAATTCCCACCGATCCCACCCATACAATTTATGTTTGGTTTGATGCTTTGCTTGGCTATGTCACGGCTTTGCTCGATCCTGATGATGAGCCAACCCTCAAAAATGCCCTCAAATATTGGTATCCCTTTAATTTACATATTATTGGTAAGGACATCCTTCGATTTCATGCAATTTACTGGCCAGCGATGCTCATGTCGGCAGGATTGCCTCTGCCAAAGCGAGTGTTTGGTCATGGTTTGCTGACAAAAGATGGTCAAAAAATGGGAAAAACCTTGGGTAACACCATCGATCCTTACGATCTTGTTGAACGCTATGGTGCAGACCCAATTCGCTACTATTTTCTTAAGGAAATTGAATTTGGGCGAGATGGAGATTTTAATGAAGAGAGATTTGTCGCGATCGTGAATGCTGATCTTGCAAATAGCCTTGGCAATTTACTCAATCGCAGCCTTGGTATGGTAAATAAATATTGTCAGCAAACTATACCTGCCTACGATCCTAGCAATCACACTGAATTCTCAGACCTAATCCGACCCATAATCGAGCAAGCTACATCTTTAGGCGATCGCGTAGCAATTGACTACCAAAATCTCAATTTTCGGGCAGCATGTGAAAAAATTCTTGAATTGATCTGGAATTGCAACAAATTAATTGATGAAACTACGCCTTGGAAGCAGTTTAAAGCAGGTAAACAAAATGAAGTTAACGAAACTTTATACATCCTTCTCGAATCTGTGCGAATTGCGGTATATCTACTCTCACCAATCACTCCTCACATGAGCATTGCCGCATATCAACAGCTAGGGCTACCTTTTGATGAAACATCCCCTCCTGATTGGAGTCATACAACTTGGGGAATCCTACAAACAGGTCTGCCCCTGTCAGCACCAACTCCTATCTTTCAACGTATTGAACACAAATAAATTGCGCCTGAGCTGCGATACTTTTTAGATTTGAGCTTTGTACTTAAATCGTGAAGTTTAATCTACGTCTTTAAGTATATTTACTTAATAATGTATAGTTATAAATAGTTGATTAAGATAAGTTCTTTATTAGTGTAGTCTTCTCGTAAAAAATCAACTTCAGTTTTTAAACACACTTTAAATTCGTTTTTAATTTAATCTTAAATTTATATTTCCAATAGCCTTGGAATAAAGCCAATTTTTTATTGAAGATCGCTTATAACTTCCGACCCTATTCTTAAACAAAATATGCGTCAGTTTATTAAGTCTGAATTAGGTAAATATGTTAAGTAAAAACTTAGGAAGGTTTTAAGTATCAATGCTAATACCAAAGCTTCATCCCAAGGCACTAGATAATAAACGTTCTATAGGCAAAAATATGTTACCTTTTGAGCAAGATTCTGGCTTTAAAGCGGATCAGATTTTAGAAAATCGAGGGCGAGTTGCTATCTTTATTGATGGCTCTAATCTTTTTTATGCCGCCCTCCAACTGGGGATCGAAATTGATTACACCAAGTTGCTCTTATGTCTTACCGATGGTTCTCGCTTACTACGAGCTTTCTTCTACACAGGGGTTGATCGTACAAACGAAAAGCAACAGGGATTCCTGTTGTGGATGCGTCGCAATGGATATCGAGTTATCTCTAAAGAACTTGTACAGTTACCCGATGGCTCCAAGAAAGCTAACCTTGATGTCGAGATTGCTGTAGACATGATGGCGCTAATTGGTTCCTACGATACTGCTGTACTAGTGAGCGGCGACGGGGATCTCGCCTATGCAGTTGATGCGGCAAGTTATCGTGGTGTACGTGTTGAAGTGGTCAGTTTACGTTCAATGACCAGCGATCATCTGATTAACGTTGCCGATCGCTACGTTGATCTCGAAGCGATCAAAGAAGATATTATGAAAATATCGCGACCTCAATCGCCAAGCAATATGCACAATGCCTCACCATCGATCGCTAACTATAACTATCGTCCGATCTCTGGAGTAGCATCCATAGACAGCGATCGTGACAACTAGTACTCAGCTAAAATCCATCTTTGGCAATCATTGGCTCATTAAAAACAATCTTAATCAATTCTAAAAAATATTGACAGAAGTTACCATTGTCAATATATTATAGAGTTCGCTGTAAAATATTACGTCTTCGTAATTTGCTTCTGTCGATTGTAGCTAACCCACTGCATAGAACTAATGCTCTCGCGAAGATCGTGTTGTACAGCCATCCGTCCCAAAAGTTGCTGATGAGATTCCTGAAAAGGTTGATCAGCAAGTGCTTTTAGGGCAAACATAACATTGAAAACTGACAACAAATTGGGAGACTTATAGTGGCTCGCATTGCAGGAGTAGACCTTCCGCGTGACAAGCGTATCGAAATAGGACTAACGTACATATACGGAATCGGTCTAACTAGCGCCAAAAAAATCTTAGCAGCTACCAAAATAAACCCTGATACGCGGGTTAAAGAACTTACTGATCCTGAAGTAACAACTTTACGTCAAGAGGTAGAATCCAACTTTCAAGTAGAAGGCGATCTGCGTCGTCTCGAAGGTTTAAGCATCAAACGCCTAGTAGACATCGGTTGCTACCGAGGTCGTAGACATCGTATGGGTCTTCCTGTCCGTGGACAACGTACTCGTACCAATGCGCGTACTCGCCGTGGCGGTCGTCGTACTGTCGCAGGTAAGAAGAAGGCTCCAGGTAAGAAGTAAGTAAGGATTAATACGAAACAATGGCTCGTCAAACAACTCGTAGAACTGGCGCACGTAAGAATAAGCGCAATGTCCCTAATGGAGTCGCTTACATCCAGTCTACTTTTAACAACACTATCGTCACGATCGCAGACACTGTAGGTGATGTCATCTCTTGGTCTTCGGCAGGTGCTAGTGGCTTTAAAGGCGCGAAGAAGGGTACTCCATTTGCAGCGCAAACTGCGGCTGAATCTGCTGCTAGAAGAGCAATGGAGCAAGGAATGCGTCAAGTCGAAGTAATGGTCACAGGTCCTGGATCAGGACGCGAAACCGCAGTGAGAGCTTTGCAAGCTGCGGGGCTAGAGATCACCCTAATTCGTGACATTACCCCCATTCCTCACAACGGCTGCCGTCCTCCAAAACGCAGACGTGTGTAATCAATTACGAATTAGAAATTACGAATTAAAACAATAAAACTGTAAAAAATTCGTAATTCGTAATTCGTAATTTTTCAATTCTCTAATTTCACCTTTGATTTTCGTTTACTCTTGCAGACTAAGTCGGTACAAATATGGCACAGTTTCAGGTTGAGTGCGTTGCATCCCATACAGAAAAAGACAATAGTCAGTACAGCCAATTTGTACTGGAACCACTAGATCGGGGGCAAGGCATTACCATTGGAAATGCGCTCAGACGGGTATTGCTCTCCAATCTTGAGGGTGCGGCTGTCACTGCTGTTCGCATTGCTAGTGTCAACCATGAATTTGCGACGATTCCGGGCGTACGGGAAGACGTTTTGGATTTGATGCTCAATCTCAAGGAGCTAGTGTTGAAGTCTTATAGCTCAGCACCTCAGATCATCCGTTTGGTAGAGCGCGGTCCAAAACTAGTCACTGCTACCAGTTTCCATTCTTTGCCATCGGACATCGAGATTGTCAATCCTAACCAATACATTGCTACTCTCAGTGAGGGCGCAACCTTGGAGATGGAACTCACAATTGAGCGTGGTAAAGGCTATCGCTCGGTAGACCGCTCTAAGGAAGATCATAGTTCTCCGATTGATACACTCAAGATTGATGCTGTGTTTATGCCTGTGCGTAAGGTCAAATATGAAATTAAGGACGCTCGGATCGGTGATGCGATCAATAAAGAGAGTCTGTTAATCGATATTTGGACAAACGGCAGCATTACACCTCAAGAAGCACTTAGCCAAGCTGCTAGCGTGTTAGTGAATTTGTTCTCGCCTTTGCAAGAAATTACCCTTGCTCCCTCATTGCCTCAACAACGTGATGAGCAAGACGAAACTAAGCAAATTCACATTGAAGAATTGCAACTGTCAGTCAGAGCTTATAACTGTCTCAAACGAGCACAGATTAATACTGTTGCTGATTTGTTGGAATATACTCAAGACGATTTACTGGAAATCAAAAACTTTGGTCAAAAGTCGGCTGAGGAAGTTATGGATGCCCTGAAACAGCATCTTGGCTTGACCTTAACTGAGTCCAAGGCTTCAAAAGTTCTGTAAAAAGCCTACTTTTTAAACTCTTTCACTCCAAGAGTTTGGTTTCATGTCCATCTAGTACACACCTATGCGTCACCGTTGTAAAACCCCCCAGCTTAACAAGGCTGCTGATCAGCGCAAAGCTCTCCTAAGGGCTTTGACCACTGAGTTAATCCTCAGAGGCGAAATTAAGACAACCAGAGCTAAGGCTGATGCTGTTCGTTCCAATGTTGATCATATGATCACTTTGGCTAAAGACGGCTCTCTGCACGCTCGTCGTCAAGCGATCGCCTATTTATACGATATTTCGGTCAAAGATGGCGAACCCGTTAGCGATCGTCCTCAGACCAAGACCAAGCAAGAACAACTACCCGAAGAAGAGCGCGTAACTACCTTGGTTGACCTATTGTTCACCCAAGCTAAAGATCGCTATGCTGAGCGCAATGGTGGTTATACCCGTATCGTTCGCACAGTTAGCCGTCGCGGCGATAATGCCGAAATGGCAATCTTGCAACTTGTGTAAACATTAAGATGCCTGAAGATGTTCTCCGCTGATTCTGAGTCTCCCCGTCGTATTGCTTTAGTTATTCAATATCTAGGTACATACTTTTATGGGTGGCAAAGGCAGCCAAATCATCCAAGTGTGCAGCAAACGATTGAAGAAGCGATCGCTAAGATCTGCGGAAAACCAACCGTTTTGCATAGTGCAGGTAGAACTGATACTGGCGTTCATGCTGCGGCTCAAGTAGCCCATTTTGATACGTCAAGTTTGATCCCTCCCCATCGTTGGGCAAAGGTACTTAATAGTTATTTGCCCGAAGGTATCTTGATCTGTGGATCAACTGAAGTGGCTGCTGACTGGCATGCAAGATTTTCGGCAACATGGCGGCGTTATCGTTACACGATTTACACTGCCTCGATTCCGAATTTATTTGTAAAGCCGTTTAGCTGGCACTACTACCATGATCGCCTTGATGAAAAGCTAATCCATCAAGCCTTGCAACCGATGTTAGGTGAGCAAGACATGGCTGCATTCCAAAGAGCAGGTTCAAGTCGTCCCCATAGTCGTCTTGAGCTTCAAGAAGCGATATGTTGGCGGGATGGCAATTTTGTCCATGTGGAGGTCCAAGCAAGTGGATTTCTGTACGGCATGATTCGTTTGTTAGTGGGGCAATTAGTTGATGTTGGGCGCTCGCGCCTAAGTGTCGAATCCTTTACGAGCATATGGCAAGAAAAACGCCGTATTGAAGTTAAGTATGCGGCTCCACCGCAAGGACTGTGCTTATTGGCGATCGGTTATGCCGATCATCCATTTGCTGGGTTCGCATCGCGCAAGCAAACACTAGGCTTAAATGACAACCATGTAATTACATTGGCTTGAAGTTTAAAGGCTAATGTGCTCCAAAATTACAAGTTTGACAGAAATATTTCACAGATAAATCTCATAGATAAATCTCGTTTGTAGAGAAACTAATGACTACAACTACACTTACTCCGAATAAAAGCTACTTACCTAAAGATCCTGATCGCAAATGGTATGTCATTGATGCGGAAGGTCAACGCCTAGGAAGACTTGCTAGCGCGATCGCGATCATTTTGCGTGGCAAAAATAAGCCCATCTATACGCCCCACCTAGATACTGGTGATTTTGTCGTTGTCATCAACGCCGAAAAAATTGCTGTTACTGGCAAAAAATCCACCCAAAAGTTATACAGAAGACATTCTGGTCGCCCAGGTGGTATGAAGGAAGAAACCTTTGACAAGGTAATCGCTCGCGTTCCTGAACGTATTCTTGAACATGCCATTAAGGGTATGTTGCCCAAGAATACCCTCGGTCGTCAGCTTTTCACTAAGCTCAAGGTTTATAAGGGTGCAAGCCATCCCCATGAGGCTCAGCAGCCTGAAACCTTGGTAATTAATACCATCCCATCGCAGAAGTAGGAGAAATAACCGATGTCAGATACTGAACGTTCTAATCGTGCTGTTTACTGGGGAACTGGTCGTCGTAAAAAAGCGATCGCCCGTGTCCGTCTTGTTCCAGGGGAAGGCAAAGTCGTCATCAATGGTAAAGCAGGCGATTTGTACTTGCAATTTAACCCTACATACATTGCTGGCGTTAAAGCTCCTTTGGAAACCTTGGGCTTGGAAAATGAGTACGATGTTTTGGTCAATGCTCATGGTGGCGGTGTAACAGGTCAAGCTGATGCAATCCGCTTGGGTGTTGCTCGTGCGCTGTGCGAACTTGCTCCCGAAAATCGTAAACCTCTCAAGGTTGAAGGCTACATGACTCGCGATCCCCGTTGTAAGGAACGTAAGAAGTATGGTCTTAAGAAAGCTCGTAAAGCTCCTCAATACTCGAAACGGTAATCAATCATCGATTACATACAAAAAGAGAGACGGTACTAAGTACTGTCTCTCTTTTTGTGACCAAGAAGGTAGCGGCGCGAAGCGCTGCCTTCTCGTTTTTTAGCGACTATTAGAATGAGAAAGTGGTGCGAATTACGCCAACAGTCGCAGTACCGTTACGGGAGTCGCTACCTTGGTTAAATACAAAGAATACCCCAGGGGTAATGCTGATGTTCTTGGTGACAGGGATGCGGTAAAAAGTTTCGAGTTGATAAGGAGTAGTCGGACTAGTCAAACTGACAAAATTTGGAATTGTACCCACAATTGCTCCACTGGCACTTGAGGTAAAGAGGGGTTGACCAAAGCTGATAGCCGCCAAGTCTCCTTCAGCGAAAAAGTCTTTGCCAGAGATAGAAGCTAACCAACTAGTGTTAGTTGTTGAAAGCTGTGAAACACTAGCTACTTTGCCATCAATAAATGTTGCAGAACCCCAAAGATTGAAAGTAAATTTCTTGGTGACATCCCAAATCAAACTACCAACAATTGTATTACTGTTGAACTCAGAACTTGCAAACTCAGGAGTGGTGCTTGAATTTAAGCCTGCGCCAAGACTACCACCTGTAGTGAAAGCGTTAGCATAGGTGATACCAAAAGTCAGGGTTTCGGCAGGCTTTAAGACTAACTGAGCGATAATCTTGGTATCACCACCAGTGACTCCACCTCGACCAGTGGCAAGAGCCGCGTTGGATGCGCTATAGTCGGCTTGGAAGCTAACTTTGTCAGAAATCTTCCAGTCAAAACCTGCGATCGCAGGATTTCCACCCGATGCGATACGAATCGCAGGATTGAAGCGACCAAAGCGAGAAATTGTTCCTTGGCTATCGCTTTCAAGAGGATTAAGGGGATTAATGATATCTTCTGTTTGACCAATTGGGGCTATGTAGGCTGTGAAAGAATCACCAATTGGGAATTTGTAATACAGACGGTTAATTTCAAATGTATTGTTGGGAGTACCGCTTTCAAAAGACAAACGGCTAGCATTGGCAACACCTAAGGCATCGCCGAGGTTAGGCGTATTGCTTGCTTGCAGACGAGTTCTCAGCAAGTCCTTGCCAGTGAAGCTGGTATCAAGATTCAAACGTGCACGGTAGCTGAAGATAGTATTAGTTCTATCAGCTCCACCAGCAGCCAGTAATGTCCCATTTGAACCAACAACACCATCAGAAGAAGAAGCAAGACCGAAAATAGCTTCGCCGCGCAGCTTGGTAGTGGTGGAGAATTGTTGAGCTTCGAGCTTAGCTGTCTTAGCATCAAGAGCATCTACACGACCGCGAAGGGTGGCGAGTTCTGTTGCAAACTCTTCTTGGAGTTTTTGTAAAGTAGCTAGGTCTTCTTTGCTAACTTTGTCAGATAGCCCTGCGGAGATAATTTCGTTGATATTGTCCAAGCAAGCGTTTAAACCAGCGGCAAATTCGTAGCGGCTAGTTGCTTGTTTACCACGGAAGGTGCGATCGGGATATCCAGCGATACAACCATAGCGCTCCACTAAGGATTGTAATGCGGTGAATGCCCAATCAGTAGGCTTAACGTCACTGAGTTGAGATACTGAAGTACCGTTTTGAGCAATAGTGCTTGAAGAAGCTTGTATTTCTGCTCTAGAAGCACTACTAATAAGGGTAGATGCAACAACGGCGGCTGAAATTACGACTGGAGTAACTAAGCTGTAGTTTTTTCTATAAACCTTAAACATTTTAACTACCATTCCTCACAATGGAGTTAGTTTTACATTTAGTTGGACAAAATGTAATATTGATTACATTTTTCAATTGAGTAGCGTTTAATACATTGTAAATATGTATAGTTACCATAGATAAAGACTGACATTGGCTATGTATAAAAAGCTTGACAAAGTTTAGAACTTGCTCATGTATAGCAATGAAAGTAATTTATAGCTTTTCCCAATCGGTTCAGATCCAAAAAACTAAAGATGAGAGGCAACGCTTCGCGCCGCCTCTCATCTTTAGTTTTTTGTTTTGGTATAACTTAAAGCAATTCACGATCAAGCGAACCACAATAAACCCCTTAAAAACTTTACAACGCTTTTAAGGAGTTTATTGGTTCAGATTAGAGCGCAAAATGCTGTAGGTAGCGATAGCTATAAATATCAATATTTACTAGATAAAAATCTTTGCAGTAAAGTCAAAATTAATAACCCCTTTATTCTGGATTAATGCGCTCATTTCCGAGATCTAGAACCTCGTAATAAAGAGGCAAATATCCCGATTTGATGCCGCCGTCTTCTTTGGCTTTATCTAAACTGCCTCGTAAGGTATGGCTATTGTGCACGCTGTAAATTTCATAACGATCGCCTATAAATACATAATCAGCAACATCGGTAAACTCTTCACCTTTAACTAGTTGCCAGAGATCATTCACGTAAACAAAATGATAATCTGCTAGATCAGGACTTGCGGAGGGGCGCTCCACAGCCGCCGAAATTTCGGCGGTATAGTGAGGGTTATTATTTGTTGGGGGGATAACTTTACTAGTGACGTTGCGATAGAAACAGCTTTCGTTATAGCAAAATCTGAGTTTTGCCATTTTGTTTTTAATATTTTCAAAGCGCTCAACGATCTGAGACGAGGAAGGTTCAGTTGCCGCTGATACTTTGGGTGTACAAGCATTTGAGAATGTTATGCCAAGGCAAATTAGGCAGATAAAAAAAATATTGGCAAGTGATCGCCATTGTTTGCTGGTCATAAAGCGCATTGTTATTAAATCTATATAGCAATCCTAATTCATTTGCAGTTTTCCGTGTTTGAGAGCAGCAATTCGCATTATGAAACCGATTTTGGTGTTTCCAGCCCCTTTGGCGCTGGAAACACCAGAATCGGTTTTTTTAAAGCCTACCTTCGCTGTGCTTTCAAAAAAAACGATTTTTATAATGAGAATTGCTGGTTTGAGAGGGATCTCACACTTTGGCGACGATATTCGTCGGAAAATTTATATCAGTAAAAGAATTCGCTAGGACAAATCAAAACCCTAAATAAAAGTGGCGGCGCAAAGTACCGCCACTTTTATTTAGGGTTTTATGTCCTAAGCAAATCTTTTATTGCTATAAAACCACAATTGTCTATAGCTATGGCGTTTTGCATATTTGCAACCAAAAAATAACTACAGTAAAACAAAAGACAAGTGGTGGATTGCCCCACCATTTGTCTTTTGTTTTTTGTCTAAGATGACAATGTTGCTGACTTTTCGGCTATGAATAGTTCAACTTCTTTCAACCTCAAAAACATTTCGTCAATAAGCCCCAAAGCTTTTTCTGAATCTTGAGATTGATTTAACACTTCAAGTTGTAGGGCTAATGTCTGTACTTGAAAAGCACCAACATTGCTACTAGCACCTTTAAGGTGATGAGCCTCGCCCATAATTTGAGACCATTTATTGCCAATGATCTCGGCTCTAATTTTGTCTAAACGTTGCGAAATATCTTCAACATAAACCTGTAAAACCTCAATCTCAAACTCTATATCTCCTTCAGATATCTGATGAAGTTGCTCTAAGTTAACAGGTGATTCTGGTTGATGAGTCATATAGGTAGAAGCCTTACAGCAGTTAACTAAGCTAGTTCAAGTTTGCTTCAGGCTAAATTACCATGTATATAATCCAAAAAAACAATAAGCAAAAAAAGCATTTACATCAAAGCTGATGCTTATACCAATTCACAAAAGTATGACAACGCTTTTGTGAATTAAATAGGACTTACGCAAAAGAACGAGCCGTAGGGGCAATTCATGAATTGCCCCTACGGCAAAATGAGGCTTTCAGGGCATTTTTGCGTAAGTCATATTAAAAATTAAACTCACTATTAATTCCAAACTCCTCTCTTCCCCGTGAATAACTATACGTTGCGGCGCGAAGCGCCGCAACGTATAGTTATTGGTCTTTGATGTATATTTCTTTGGTGGGAAGGGACTAAGAAATGGCGTAGCCATTTCTTAGTTTGGAACTAATAGTGAGAATTGCCTGAGTATTTCAAAGGCAATTCAAGCGATCGCAATATTGATGTTAGAATGAGAGATAATTGTAAAGATTTGCAAAGCAATCTATTTATTCAAAAATTTATTAGGCTGTATAGAGCAAAGCGATGTTCAGCCTAGTCTCATCAAAATTTAAACAAGACGAGTCATATCGACCATGCGTATTATCTTAATGACAGGAAAAGGCGGAGTTGGCAAAACCTCTGTCGCCGCAGCTACAGGTTTACGCTGTGCTGAATTGGGCTATAGAACTTTGGTTTTGAGTACCGATCCTGCTCACTCCCTTGCCGATAGCTTTATGGTCGAATTGGGCCATGATCCTAAAGAAGTTCGTCCAAATCTTTGGGGAGCAGAGCTAGATGCATTACGTGAACTAGAAGGTAACTGGGGTGCGGTCAAGCGTTATATTAGTGAAGTTCTCCAAGCCAGAGGATTGGAAGGAGTTCAGGCAGAAGAGTTGGCTATCTTGCCAGGGATGGATGAGATTTTTGGTTTAGTGCGTGTCAAGCGTCACTATGATGAAAAAGAATACGATGTATTAGTAATCGACTCTGCACCTACAGGGACAGCTCTTCGACTGCTTTCTCTTCCTGAGGTGGCAGGTTGGTATATGCGGAAGTTTTATAAGCCTTTGCAGGGGATTGCCCAAGTTCTCAGTCCTGTATTTCAGCCAATTTTTAAGCAGGTGACTGGTTTCTCTCTTCCCAATAAAGAGGTAATGGATGCGCCCTATGAGTTTTACGAAGAACTGGAAGCTTTAGAAAAAATCCTCACGGACAATACGACCACAACGGTCAGACTGGTTACTAATCCAGAGAAGATGGTGATCAATGAGTCTTTGAGAGCGCATTCCTATCTCAGTCTCTACAATGTGGCAACTGATATGGTGATTGCCAATCGCATCATTCCTGCGGAAGTTCAAGATCCTTTTTTCAAGACTTGGAAGGACAATCAGAAGCAGTATTGTGAACAAATTCACCGTGATTTTCATCCTCTGCCAATTAAGGAGATTCCTCTCTACGCAGAAGAAATGTGTGGAATTGCTGCTCTAGAAAGGCTAAAAGAGACTCTCTATGGTAATGAAGATCCATCTCAGGTATATTACAAGGAAAATACGATGCGTGTAGTTCAAGAGAACAAGCAGTATCGTTTAGAATTGTATTTGCCAGGAGTACCGAAAGAGAAGATTGAGCTATCCAAGACTGGTGATGAGTTGAATATCCGTATTGGCAACCACCGCCGTAATTTAGTTTTACCTCAAGCTCTATCGGTTCTGCAAACTGCTGGTGCGAAAATGGAAGATGACTATCTAAAAATTCGCTTTTCAACGCCAGTTTAAGATTATATCAATTACATTGGTTCAAGGCGAATAAGTTGCCCTGCTTGTTCATCGGTCAGAATATAGATAAATCCATCTTTTCCTTGACGTACATCTCTTACTCTCTGACCGACAGGAATAGTTTCTTGAACTATTGTTTTATTGCCTTCTATTTTGATGCGCACAATTGATTTAGATACTAATCCACCAGCAAATAAATTACCTTCCCAATTTGGAAAGATATTGCCACGATATAGTAACAGTCCAGATGGTGCGATCGCAGGAGTCCACACCAATTTAGGATCGACCATATTGGGACGAGATACTTCCTTGGAAATTTTACCTCCAGTATATTCTTGGCTAAAGGTTACGACTGGCCAGCCATAGTTTTTCTCAGCTTCGATGAGGTTTAGTTCATCGCCACCCCTTGAGCCATGCTCGGTTGACCATACTTGCTTGGAGATGGGATCGGCAAATAACCCTTGAATATTGCGATGTCCATAACTCCAAATCGCTGGATTAGCACTAGCTGTTTTCACAAAGGGATTATCAGAGGGAATAGAGCCGTCATCTTTAAGTCGTAGGACTTTGCCAAGCTGACTATTCAGCTTTTGGGCTTGATTGCGAATCAACTCACCATCCAGTTGTAATGGAGGATTGCCTCCATCACCGATCGCAATCAGCATTGTGTCATCTGGTAACCAAACAATACGCGAACCGAAGTGTTGATTCCCTGATTTTGATGGTTTAACCTCAAAAATTACTTGTGGTTCCACCAGAGCTTTACCGTCAAATTTTGCTCTCAAAATACTGGTGTGATTAGATTGGAAATTGCCACTGGAGTATGTGAGATAAACCAAATTATTTTGAGCAAAGCGTGGATGGAGTGAGATATCCATCAAACCTGCTTGTCCAGATACAAATAAATTGGGAATTTCAGCGATCGCAATTTGCTCTAATGATCCATTTCGGAAAATTTTGACTCGACCCACTCGCTCGGTAATTAGAATTGCGCCATCGGGCAACCATGCCATTCCCCAAGGTCTTTCTAAATCTTTGGCTACCGTAACTTGCTTGAAACTTTTTGGAGTAAGTTTTTTGTTAGTCGCGAGCGCCGATGTTGTAGGTTGCGCAACAATTGATGGATTGTTTGTTTCTGGGACAGTACAACTTCCTACGATCAGCGCAATCGCGCCAATTAAAAGGGTGAATGGACGGTGTAAATTCTTCATCGCTTTTGGTTGGTAATTTATAAATGATTATTGTGAATGGCGATCGCTTGTTTGCGATCGCTTACTTCTAATTTATGCAAAATCGTATGAATATGCACCCGCACTGTCCCTGATGAGATGTACAGCAGATCGGCAATCTGTTGATTGGTTTTCTGCTCAGACATCAAAAGGAGAATTTCTTTTTCGCGTCGCGTCAAAGTATCAACTTTTGACCCAGATAAATTCTCAGGTGTAATTTCGGAAGATTGATTTTGAAAAATATTATGGATTTCAGCAGTTGCAGCGGCATCCCACCAAGATGCTCCTGCTATCACCGATCGCATCGCAAGAATTAAGGTCTCGGCAGCAACCCCTTTGAGGCAATAGCCCTGTGCGCCTGCGGTAACTAAACGCGAGATTAGCGATCGCTCATTGCGTGAAGTGAGTACTAAAATCGGTAAGTTCGGATGATTGAGCTTGAGTTGGCGACAGGTTTCTAGCCCGCCAAGCCCTGGCAAACCGATATCAAGCAGGACAAGATCAAAAGGTTTCTGTTTGGCAAGATCGATCGCCGTTTCTCCATCGTTAGCCTCTGCTAAAACCGCGATTTTGGTTTCCTGTTGCAAACGCACTTGTAAACCAAGGCGAAATAGTTCATCGTCTTCAACTAACAGGATTTTAAGGTGATCTAAGGTCATTTTTTTTCAATAAACTTCGGTATGGCAGGATAGGCAGCGCAGAGCGCTGCCTATCCTGCCGTTTAGGTAATGTCATGCGATGAATAGGGCAAAGTGGGTAAACGAAAGCCGAATATTGCGCCATGGGGAATACGATTTTCTGCCCAAATTGTACCGCCATGAGCTTCGATAATTTGGCGAGTTAGATATAAACCTAGCCCAGAACCAGTAGCTAAGCGATCGCTTTGTCCTTGATAAAACCGATCAAATAAGTATGGCTTTTCATCAATCTTAATACCTGAGCCAACATCGAGTACTTGCACAATCTGATATGAAGATTGGATTTCTAGTACAACTTCTACTTTTGCGCCTCGCGGAGAATGATTAATCGCATTGGTTAGTAAATTTGTAAAAACTCGCCGCAATTGGAAAGCGTCACCATTCACCCACAGGAATTTGCGAAAGTCCGACTCACCATAATGCAGATTCAGATAAACGCTGCGGCTTGTAGATAGCCTCAAAAGCGAGGTTGCAACATCTTCCGCTAATATTGCGAGATTAATTGGCTCTAATTGCAATTGTAAGCCTTCCGTTTCATTGCGATAGACATCAAGGAGGGTTTCCACTAATCGCAAACTATTCTGATGACTACGAATCATCGTTGCGACTACAGTTTTTTGTTTGGCATGAATAGTCCCAAACTGTTCACGGTCAAAAGCTTGAAGCGTTTCGATCGCACCAAGTAACGGAGTTCGCAAATCATGGGTTAAAGTGGAAGCAAAGTCTTCGCGGACATTCATGATTTTTTCTTGGGATTGAAGTTGGGCCTGTTGCTGCACCAAAATTTGTTGTGTTTGCCGATCGCGATCGCTTAAGAAACTAGTTACGATTAAAGCCGAAATTGTGACCAGTCGATTCACAATCATCGAGATTTGCACTTCTCCTTGTTTGGGAATCCATATATTTAATAGGGTGAGAATTACGGCTACTAAGGTGAGTTGAAAAGTGCTACGGCGACCCAATTGTGAATTGGCGATGAGGATTGGGCTGATGTGTTGAAATGTAGTTTAGTCAATCTATACAGTAATCTTACAACTTGTATGAGGTTGACTCACCATGACATTTGAAAATCCTAACTTTGAAGTTGACGCAACTGGCATAGTCGCTAAGTTGAGGGCTGCTAGTGGGCTTACGCAAAGAGAATTTGCGGAACTCCTAAAGATTAAGATTAATGATGAAAATCATAAATCGATGACTCAGCCTCAACTTGCAAGAATGGAAGTAAGCACAAAACTTCCAAAACTGGAAACCTTAGCCCAAATTGCTTGGGTTGCTGGCTATGCAATTGAGATTCATTTTTTACTAAATGAGAACCACACAAAACCACCTATCTCTATTATTTTTGGAGATCCTGTTATGGTTGATTCGACTGAAAACTCTTTGTATTTCGCAAGCATTCAAGAAGAGTTATTATCAGAACGTGAAAGGTTCCTTTACATTTTGCATGAAATTAGAGGCAGTCTGCGATCTCGTAATATTGATCATGAAGTAATTCCTAATTACTTGAGCCTAGCAAAAGCCAGTCACGATAAATGTATTGCCAAAAGTTGGACTTTAATAGATATTATCGAAGAATTTTCCAAAAGCAGTCTTTTTGCTAATAATCGTGGCGTATTTACATCTCTTTTTGACATTCTCAAAGATGAGCGTAGAGAGAATTGTTCGTATTTTGCTAATACTCTCAAACTTTCGTCAGATATTCAAAAGTATCAAGATAATGGCAGTGGTGAATCAGCAATTGTAAGAGTTATTAGCAATCGTTTGGATTTGATTGAACAAAAAGCTGAAGATGATTTGCTGAAATACGCAAAGAAAAATTCCGTTGTTCGATTTGCCGTAATCAAGCTCATAATTCCCGAACATTCTATTCAAGAGCCAAATAACTATGATGACGAGAAGTTCAAATCCTATCGTGCAGTCTTAGATAATTTGAGGCAACAGCGTCAAGAAGTTTTAGATAAATTGAATCAGTTTGATCAGCTTCTAGCTTATCGCAAGAGTGAAATTAGATTGACTAAACGTCTTGTAGACAACTATGCAGATCGTTTGATAGGTCAAAAACAGAGCGAATTTATTGGTAAATCAATCATGGAGCCTAAGATGAATAATTTGGATGAAGTCAGACAACAGGCGATCGCGCAGTTGGAAGCATTGCAGAAATATTTGAATGAGAAAGGTAGAACTAAGGAGGCTGAAGATATTTTTAAGGAAGTCACTAAGATGAGGGACAACACTTACCAAATTGCTTTCGTGGCTACTTTTAGCGCTGGCAAGTCAACGCTGATTAATGCAATGTTGGGTAATGACATTTTACCTTCAATGGCAAAACCAACAACAGGTAGACTGACTTTCATCAATGATCGTGATGGAGATGTGGCTGCACAGGTTGAAGTCTCCAAAAAGGGCGATCAACGAGTGATTATTCTTTCTTATAGAGATCCTCAAGATTTACAAAATTATCTCAATAAGTATTTGAGAAATGGATGGATCGGAAAAGCTGAGGTGTATTCCGAGGAGAAGTCACTACAATTTGACAGTCCAGTTGATTTTGTTAAGTCTGCCTTTTCCCCCGTGAATGAGACAGATGATATTCATGCTAACCAAGCAAGACTTACTTTAAATAAGGGCTATTCCTCATTTAGTCTTACCGATCTTAGTCAAGTTGAATTGAGTAGTTTTATTAACAATGATGCTGTCAAAGAATTAAATGTTCATGCTCCAGTTAAGCATCTAACTAAACAAGTACGTTTAGAGGGTATTCAGTTTGTTGATACCCCTGGAACAAATTCTGCTCGTCACTCAGATCATAAGCGCATCACTTTTGATTTTATCGACAAAGCAAATGCCGTAGTTTATGTAATTAATTTTACAACTTTTCCTACTGAAAGTGATGCTCTATTGCTAGAAGAAATTCGCCGACAGAGGCAGTATAACTCTCGTTTCTGTGACAAACTTTTCTTTGCTGTCAACAAAATTGATCAAGACAGTGGCAATGGTCCAACTTTACAAGATTCGATCTCGTCAATTCATAGGATATTAAATAATGACTATGGTTTTGATTTACCAGAAAGCAGGGTAATTGGTGTAGCTGCATTACCTGCATTACTCTACCGAATGAATCAGGATGGTTTATTGAGAAAACAGCAAAGCAAAGTTTTTAATAGCTATGCAGTGCATTTTTTAGACGACCTTATGAATTCTTCTCCTGAAGAATTTACCGCAGCCAAAGAAGCAGTTTTGAGAATGTCAAATATTGAATCTTTAGAAAAAGTTTTGGCTAACTATCTAGTCAATAATAACAAGACTCAGGAATTGATTAAAGATGCACTAACCCGCGCTTTAAGTTTTGCTCAAGCACATGAACAAGATACACAACAGAAGATTAGTATTTATCGGATGAGACTAGATGAACTCAAGCAGATAGCTGACAAATTTAGTCAATCTCTTGAAGGTGTAGCTACAGAAAAAAAGCTTATAGCTGATTCATTGGAGTCAGATACACAATCTTTACTGTCAGAAGTCAACAATGAGTATGCTCAATTTATCAATGATTTAAAATCACTTGTTTCATCAATATTTGCTGGTAAATTTAAGAAATCAAAATTTCAAGGACTTACTAAAGACCAAATTCAAAAGCTTCAATCATGCATTGCTTCAGTGAAAAATTTAGGCTCAGTATCAAGTGAAGATAAAGGTAAAATTGATAAAGTAATTGAAGCTTATATTGAGACATTCAATGCCGCTTTTCAGTCAGCTTATCCTGTTTTTGAATCGAACTTGAAAAACTTTTGTCAATCCAGACAGTCAGAGATCTATACTCAGACCTACCAAAAAGCAGAAGCTTTGCTGACTAGAATTAACAAAGAATTGAATGATGATATCAATGTATCTGCAATTAATTATTCATCTGTCAATGTTGGAATGATTTCCAGACCAGACTCAATCTCGATCAGAGATTTGGTCAGTGACGAAATATACAAATTCGGAGAACAAGAGACTAATGACAAACGGAATCCAATTAGGTGGTTTGTAGAATTAGATCCTAATGTACTAGAGAGATTGACTAACAACAATATTAGAGAAACTCTAACTAAGTGCAATGAGAAAACATCAGAAATTGTCTCCAATCAGAGCAAAGATCTAGCGATGAAAATTTCTACTGCCATTGATGAGGGAATCAATAGAATTGAACAGAACCTTCAACAAGCAATTCAGGACAGAAAAAATTTGGGTGAAAATGCACTATTAGAAATAGAAAAACTTGATGCAGATCTTGATTTGACTAGACAAATGATTGCTGCACTCATTGAGCTTTACAAGTTCACAGAAAATCTTCAAACCAATTCTATTAACTAAGGAGAACTATCATGACTTTACCAATTCCAGTTATCGGTCAACTAATTGATTCTGTTGGCAACGTTGTCAATTCAGGTTTTGGAATTTTGGGTGATCTGGTGCGCGGTCACATGGATCGTCAAGAGAGAAAATTTGCTCTCGAAGAACTCAAGATTAAAGCTGACGAGGCAAGGAAAAATCTTGAACTTGAAGTCAACCTTGACATCAAGACAAGAGAGGCAAACTTGAGAATCCTTCAGGGCATGATGGACATTGTTCAAGATGTGGTCAGGACTGATCTTGAGCTAAAGTTGCTTGCTCAACGCGGCTATGTCGAGTTGCAATTAATAATCATGAATTGGCAAAAGTCAATAACCGTTGACCTTGTAGAATTAAAGCAAGAAATTTTGACTGACATGAAAAATGACCTAGTTGAGTCTGAGTCCCTCCATGAACTGATTCGTGACAGATTTATCTCTGATGTTTACGAAAAATATCATGAATGCAAGAAAATGATTGCTGACTCTAATAGTTTAGCCAGACAATTAGCTGAATCTCTTGCCAACTCTTTTAAACCAATTGATCCAAAACTGCAAGAAACTTTAGACAGACTTGCTGGAATGGATACACTCAAATTGCTTAATGAGTATCCTGAAGATGGCGATCGGTAAAATGTTTGCAACAGTCAACTAATCAGAGGCAAGGAAATCATCACATCCAGTGTAATTTTCCTTGCCTTTCTCTTTTTGTTCATCAAATTCATTCTGCAACAATCGTAACCTGACCTTTATTTGCGGCATCTAAAACAGCTAAAAGCTTCGATGCTAAAGGCTTGAGCGCTGCTAAACTATTTGATGGAGCTTGTAAAACCACTACAGCAATATTGAACTGTGGCAAATTCTGTTGAAAAGATAAATTGCGATCAACCGTCACAAAAAAATCAAACTTCTCTACTGCGAGAGCCAAAAGCTTACCGTTTTTGATTCCTGCCCATCCCATCTGAGGGACTGTTTTTACTTCATAGCCAATAATTTCTCTAGCAAATCGGCGATCGATACACTCATCTAAAAGAATTCTCATATCACGCCGCCACACTCAACAAGCTTCTTCCTAACTCTTCTAAACAATAAATAACCTGTTCCCTAGTTACAGTTGGAAAACCATCCAAAAAATCATCAATGGATTCCCCTGCCTTGAGATAATCCAAAAGCGTCTGCACGGGAACTCTCGTATGTGTAAATACAGTTGTACCACCCATAACATCAGGAGATCGGCTAATAAACTTGGAGTCTCTAAACATAAATTTGTGATATTTAGATATATTTAATATTCTAACAACTATTGTTCTAGCGATCGCGAGAACAAACAAAAACTAAACCACTTCTGCTAAATCCCTTGTTTGGATTTTAATAGAAGCACTTTCTAAACTACTAAAAGTAAACTCAGTCCTAAATCCGAGCTTATCCAACATTGAAAAAAGCATATCCAAAGTAAATTTATCAATTTTTCCATTCACAATGTCCGACACACGCGGCTGAGTAACCGCCAACCTTTCAGCCACTTCCTTTTGTGTCCAACCTTTATCTTCAATTATGTCTCGAATCATGATCGTCAAGTCAGCCTTCAAAACCGACTTACTAGCGACTTCAGGCTCCTCGATCGCATGAAACGGACTTTCGTAAAACTTGATCGACATAGTTTTGAATTACATATACCTAAATGCTAGTAGATTATATAAAATTTTGTATAATAAGTCAAATATAGATTTAG
>Ga0209990_10001072_pt1 | contig 24429 bp, 18 predicted proteins | sample NOAtaG_6_FD_187304 | JGI IMG/M metagenome (GOLD analysis project Ga0209990, IMG submission 187304) | Freshwater lake microbial communities from Lake Erie, under a cyanobacterial bloom - NOAA_Erie_Diel5S_2200h metaG (SPAdes) (version 2) | ecosystem: Environmental > Aquatic > Freshwater > Lake ...
GAAAATCTGTTAACAATTTAAAGCATGAATCATGCCGAGGTCGCCGGCTCAACTGGCTGCGCTAACGGCTCTGCAGCCAGCTTTGCCCCGCGCTCATAAAACTCTCCCCGCTCCTCTGCCCGCATCATGGAGGGGCCAAGCCGGCCGCGCTCCAAGGGGGCCTTTAGGTACTCAGCCGGGTGCTGGATGCTATTGACCTTAACGGCATAGCGGCCGTTTTTAACGCCGTATTTGCCGCGGATAACCGGCAGCCCATCCACATAAACCGTGACCGGATCGACAATCTCAATGGGGATGATTTCACCGACTGCCATAGAGAGCACATCGCCGAGATGCATCTCTTTTCTGGCAAGGACTGCGACTGCCGTGACGGGAGCGGATTGGACCTCGTTATTGAGTTTCCCAACCCAGACCTCATCGGGCTCGGCGACTAACTGCATGTTTTCGTATAAAACGCCCTTTAGGGGTTCTAAGACCCAAAACGGGATACAGAGGTCCACATCGCCCTCGCGGCCATTGATATCGATGGTGAACTTGGCGTGCATCACCATCTCCTGGGGGCTGGTGATTTTTGCAAACGCGAAGTTCGTTTCCTGGCGCATGAAGTCAAACTTCATCTCATGGACCGATTTCCAGGCTTTTTCATACTCATTTAAAAGCCCATCCATGATTCGGCGCACGATCCTGAGTTCAGTGGCGGTGTACTCCTTAATATTGGAGCGGGGCGCTAAGCGGCCCTCGCCGCCAAACATGTTGTCAATGGCGATATAGATGACTCCCGGGTCAATACACCAGCAGCCGGTGCCTTTTAATGACCGGATATTGACGATATTGATATTGGTGCGCTCGGGAAAGCTCTGCACAAACTGGGCATAGGTCTTCACCATCGGGAGCTGCACCCGCACCTCTACAGGCGAGCGGATCATATTAAAGAGCGTTAACCGAACCGTCCGCGCAAACTTCTCATGGATGAGCTCAAGCGTGGGCATGCGTCTGCGGGAGAGCTGCTCCAGCTTATTGAACATGCCCTTTTGATGCTCAACCTTTGCCCGATAGGCCGCATCCATACCCTCCATGGGGCTTGGGGGCTCCATTAGTGGCTCTTGAGACGACCGCTGAGCGCTATCGGCTGACGGATTTTCTTTTTCTGCCATGGCAATTGCCTAAGAAATCTCGAACGTAACGATTATGGATAGGGATTACTGCATCACCAGACGATCAAACAATACGCCCTGCACTGGCAGATCCATTTCAGTGACTTTCCAATACTGGGCGGCTGCCTCAATTGCAGTCTGACTTAAGCGCTCGCCTGCTGTCGTTTGTTTAGGAACTGCACCGATACGCTCAAGGTTAGCGAGCTCTGCCGACTCAAGCCGCTGCTGCAAAATATAAATTGCAGTCAGTTGGGGCTCGATGATCGAGTTAATGACCAAAGCAATTTCCTTGGCCATGGCGTTTTTCCCATCTACGGTCGCGAGTTCCTGCATGGTGCGCGAAGACAAAACCAAAATAATTTTGTCGCGGATCACAGGCAAAAACTGTTTGATTTTGCCTTCAGTGCCCGCATCACCAGTGCGCAGCACCACCGTCGTCTGCAGGTAATGCTCTCCGCCACGCCCAGGCAGGTTCACCGTGAATTCATCCATCTTGATAAATCGTGGAGGCTTATTCTCTTTCCGGAATTCCATCTGCTTTTTCAGCTGATATTCCGGGGTTGCCTCGAGCTCCGCTTGTTTACGCTTAGCCTCGGCCTGAGACTGCGACCACATGTAGTAGCCTACGCCACCGCCGATTGCCACGACCGCACCCAAGAGAATAAAAATTAATTTCTTTTTGCCTTTCTTTGGCGCGCCCTCTTCACCCTCGGGTGCAGCAGCAGGCGGCGGGGCTGCGGGGGCAGCGTCTGCGGGAAGTACGTTTTCTTCAGCCATGATGTTCTCTCACTTGTATTGGCAAATGGTTATGCAACTAAATGTAGCCCGTCATCGACAGCGGTTGACCGCTGCGCACTCGATCCGTTCCCGTCAGCCCGGCCAGTTGCCGGGGCATTTACGGCCCGTGAGCTGCCGGCAGAGTCATTGGCGCCGCCTTGGCCCGACTGGCCGAACTGCCCCTGCGCGAAAGCCTGTGCTGCAGCGCCTGAATCGTTACGTTCACGCATCTCGAGATTCAATGCAAGCCCCATCTGCGCCATATCTTGGCGAAGGAAGTGGGCGCTGCTTTCCAGCCTGGCCTTCATGCTGTCAGATAGCCCCTCGACCACCAGGCTCGCGCGGCCAGTGCCGTCAAGCTGCAAATCAATACGAATTGGGCCCTGGTTAGGTGGGGTGACCTCAAGCACCGCGCGGCCTCCTCCCTGACGGGTGAGTTTCAGAATTTCCACATTCAGAGGTCCGGTTCCTAGAGACGCACGAGCAGCCTCAAGCTTACTTTCTGCGCGGGCAAGTGCCTCCGAGGAGGACTGGGCAATCGATGGTGTCGAAGAGTTTAGAGAAGACTCAACTCGCTGGGCCGACTGGCGGGCTGCATCTGCAGCGGCGGCAACACCTTCGGCGTTTGGTTTCGCAGTAACGACCACATTGCCAACATCACTAATGAGGCTGCCCGCAAGCGAGGTCTGTTTTCCAGAATACTCGCCGGCCTCTTTCTCCCCACGAAGACGGGCTGCCTCCGCAAGGGCCGCTGCAGCCAGAGCCTGGTCCTGGGATGAAGAACCTGACTGGGGTTGGCCCTGAGCGCCGCTGTCGTTTGGCAGGCGGGTGGCCGAGGTATTCACGCCAATCAAGCCTGGTGCAACATCGCCAGCGCTCGTCTGACCCATCTGAGGTGTCTGTGATCCCGCCTGCTGCGCCGATACCGGGGATGCTGTAACCGCCTGCGTGACAGATGCGTTCGCGGAACTGCCTGGATCTGCAAGTGACGCCGAGACTGCCATAACCGCGGTCTGCGCGACTGCTGTCGAATTATTTGTTGCCGATACACCACCTGCGGCCGTTGAGCCGATCAGGCCTGAATTCGCAAGGCCCTCACTGCCAACCGCAGCAGGCCCGAGACCCACATCGGCCGCAACGCCCTCTGATGCGGCTGTCGGAACCATGACTTGAGTGTCTGCTGAAACCAGCAAGGCGGCGCCTGAGGTGTCACCGTCACCCGAAGGCTGGCCAGCTACCGCACCCGTTAGTGCGGCAAAACTTGCCAAAATCGCATTCTGAAATACCGGATCAATGGGCAAATTCTGCCCTGATATCCCCGATACTGCTGTCGGATCGATAATCTGACCGTCTTGAAAGGCATCATCGAGAAGGTTTTCTGCGAGGGTGGCTGCTTGTTCGGCATCCAGCGATGCCAAGGCCGCCGCTAGCTCTGAGGAAAATGGGTTCTCTTCCCCGGATCCCTCACCAGCAGAGCCGACTGAGGTGGCCGGCTCCGGGGATAGCCCCATCAAAAGGGGGTCAAGCGCCCCGTTATTTCCAACTTTTCCTGAAGCCGCAGCCCCCACTCCGCCTGTAATCTGCATCGATGCCATGACAGTCCAACCTCTTTTAAAGAAAGTTGAACCCTCTCAAGCATCTTTCGTGCCAGAGCCATGCTGGGCTGACTCATCGGAGCCAAAGGCGGGCTTTCTGTGTGAAAAGGCATCCTCGATTTCCTGCCATTCGGCCTGCTGCTCGGACTGCTCGGCCTCTTTTTTGCGCCGTGCCAAGGCCCGATCAAGGCCCTGGCTTTTCATTTTCGCCGCCAATGCCGCTCGATTGGCCTCTTCAACCTGTCGATGCATGTGAGCGGTTGCTAACTCTTGGTCTTTGGCTCCCGCCAAAAGCCTGCCGCGAAAAGCGAGCGTGTCATTTAAGGTGGCGACGGAAATCCCTTGCTGACCCATCGTCATCGCAGCGTCTCCGTATTCCCGGGCGTATTGGATCACCTGCTCATTGAGTTCTTTAGTTTTAGCGTACTCGCTGGCAAGCCGCTTTGCCTTTGCCATGGCCATGTCCTGGCGGACCTTCGCAAGCCGGGCCATCGCCTTAATGGCGCGGCTCATTTAGAGGCCTGCGGCTGGGCAGGCCCGCCTGCGGCGGCGGCAATCTTTAAAAGCTCGGCAAGCGAAGTCTGCATCGAATGCGAGTCATCTGCATCTTGCTGCAAATAACGCTGAATGTGCGGCCACATTCGCACTGCCATATCGAGCTCGGGATCACCCCCGGCCACATAGGCCCCCATGGACAAAAGCTCTCGCCCTCGCATGTAGCGGGAGTAAAGCATCTTGAGCTTTCTTGCCGCAGCTTGATGGTCTTTGGTCGTGACTTTGGGCATCACCCGTGAAATCGAGCGCTCAATGTCAATTGCGGGATAGTGGCCGCTATCGGCAAGCTCACGGGACAAAAATACGTGCCCATCTAGAATCCCGCGGGCTGTATCGGCTACCGGGTCGTGTACATCGTCACCCTCTAAAAGGATGGTGTAAAACGCGGTGATCGAGGCATCCTCACGCGCCCCGTTGCCGACCCGCTCGACAAGCTCGGGCATCTTGGCAAACACGCTCGGCGTATAGCCGCGTGAGACTGGGGCCTCGCCAAGGCTAAGTCCAATCTCGCGCTGGGCCATCGCAAACCGCGTAAGAGAATCCAGAATTAAGACGACATGCTTGCCTTGATCTCTAAACCAAGTCGCAACATCAGTTGCGTAATAGGCCCCCCTGACCCGGGCAAGCGGCGAAGCATCGGCCGGTGCCGCCACCACAACCGATCGATGCATTGCCTGATCGCCAAGAGTGTCCACACAGAACTCACGGACCTCTCTTCCGCGCTCACCCACAAGGCCAATGACCATTACATCGGCCACACAGTTACGGGCCAGCATCCCGAGCATTACGCTTTTGCCGACACCCGATCCAGCAAAAATCCCCACGCGCTGGCCTCGGCCCACAGTAAGCGCGCCGTTAATTGCACGAATTCCAGAATCAAGGGGCTCATGAATCGGCGCACGGTGCAGAGGATTTACTCGCCGAGTCGGCACGCCCGAGACACCATGGGGATCGATCCCTTTGCCATCAATTGGTCGGCCAAATCCATCGACGATACGGCCCAAAAGACTTTCGCCAAGCGGCAAAGCTGCTGCAGCACTTTGCACCTTAAAACCTGCCCCCTCAAAGTAAGGGATGCCCAAGGGATAAACGGGAGCGCCTGGAGAGATCCCCTCAGTGGGATCCACGGGCATTAAAAAAGTAGTGCCACCATTAAAGCCGATACATTCGGCCTCAATGGCCCGATCGCCACCCAAATTGATGGTGGCGCGATCACCGATAGTCATCGGCAGGCCCTGCACCTCATATACAAGGCCAGAGACACGCACAAGCCGGCCCTCGCGTACCGATCTCGGAGCACCACGAAGACTTGCCTGAGCCGCCGCCAGACGCTCAAGCGAATGGCTATTCTGAGGGTGCATCAAGCCCCAGGGCCGTCCGCACGAGGGCACGGCGGGCCTGCTCCCCAACATTCAGACGCATTCCTTGGGCCTCAACGTAGGCATGGCCCTCGGGGATATTTTCATCCGCCACGAGCGTACATTTAAACGGAAGGCCCGGATCATCAATTGCGCGCTTCCAGGTCTCCGCCTCTTCTGCACGGACTCTGAAATAAAGTTTTTCGCCGGGCTTGGGAAGCCGCAATAAAGCCTCCTGCACGGCCGAGACAAAAGGAGCCCGATCCATACCTTCTTTACCGGCTAGACGCTCACCAACTTGATAGGCAAGCTCTGCCATCGGCTCGCCCATTGCTGCGGGCAGATCATTAATTGCCTCAAGTAAGGTACTCAGTGCCAAAGTAAGGCGCTCGATTTCCGCCTTGCCTTGCTCATAGCCGGCCTTGTAACCCTCCTCGTGTCCTTTTTGCATGCCCTCGAGGTGACCTGCCGTGTAGCCTTCCTGTTTGCCCTCCGCATAGCCGCTTGAATGGCCTGACTCCATTCCTAGCCGCGCAGCCTCGGCACGAATCGCTTCAACCTCTTCTACAGTCGGAAGCGGCGCTCGACGGACTTCTGTGGGTGGCCGCGGATCAAAAGACGGTGGCTTCCAGGTCCGAAGCGAAGCGGTAAGCTCTTTTTCGAGTTCGGCCTCTTCTGCCGCCCTGCGCGCGCGGCTTTCCTCTGCCGCTTTGTAAACCGAGTCCAGTGAATACGCCATAGATCATTGATCAGACGAACTGATCAGCCGCCTTACCGCGTTCCATGTTGATACGGCCCTCATCGGAGAGCGCTCGCGCAATCACCAGCACCGCTTTTTGCTGATCCTCGACATCCTGAATCTTCATCGGACCGCGGGTCTCGAGATCTTCCTTCACGCCTTCAGCGGCACGGCGGGCCATATTCTTAAAGAGCTTGTCTCTGAGCCTTGGACTTGCGCCCTTTAGCGCTACCACCAGCATATCCTGCGGGACCTCCAGCAGTAGCGTCTGAAGCGATCGATCATCGATATCAACGAGATCCTCAAAGGTAAACATCTGCTCCAGAATTAGCTGCGCCAACTCAGCATCATGCTCACCAATCTTGGCAAGTGCTGCCTTATCCATGCCGCCTGACATGAAGTTCAGAATCTCTGCGGTGGGTATTACACCGCCCACTGTGCTTCGGCGTGTATCGCTGGTGCCTTCCATGGCGCGTGACATGACCTCGTTAAGTTCTTTGAGCGCTGCTGGCTGGACTTTCTGCAGCAAGGCCACGCGAAGCATGAGCTCATCGCGAATTTCATCCGGGAATAGTTTAGCGGTCTGGGCAGCATGCTGCGGCTCCAAAAAGATCATCACCGTAGCGATAATCTGCGGGTGCTCGTTTTTGATCATCTCATAGAGCACATCAGGCTCCATGCGCTTTAAGGCCTCAACACCTGACATATCGATGGCGGACTCAAGCTTGCCGAGCAGGTCAGATGCGCCTTCACTACCCAAGGCTTTATGCAGCATGTTCTGCATAAACGAATCGGTATCGAAGGCGACTTGCGCGTTATTGGCCGTGGCGTCTTTAAATTGACGCAGCACCTCAATTACAAGCTCTCGAGGTAAGGCACGCACCACCGCCATCTTTGACGATAATTTCTGAACTTCAAAGGGTGACAAAAGCCGCAGCACATCGGCGGCGGCCTCGGGGCCAACCGCCAAGAGCACCACGGCAGATTTTGATGCGCCATCCAGATCGTCAATGGATGTCGCAGCCGTCGAAGTCGCAGAGCGCACGCCCTCTTTTAGGGCCTGCGCAATCGATATTGGCTTTTCTTCTTGGACTTCTTCTTCAGCCATGTGAGCTCTCCTTAAGCGGCTGGCTTGGCATCATTGCCCATCCAGCCCTTAAATACGTTTGCTACAACGCGGGGGTCTTTGGCTACAAAGTCTTTTGCGTACTGAACAAGCTCGTCGTACTCGCGCTGGGCCTCTTCGGCCTTGCGCTTACGTTCATCTTCAGCTTGCTTGCGCTCTTCTTCTGCAGCGCGGCGCTTTTCTTCCTCTTCCAGACGTTTTTTCTCGCGAATTAGCTCCATCTCCATGCGTTTTTTCTCGCGGATTTCTGGGGTCATCATCGCAAGCTCAGCCTTCATACGCTCATCGATTTCATCTTCAAGCTTTTGCTCTTCTTCCGCAATCTCTACAAGCGGCGGGAAGAGTATGGGCTTAACCACTACGAAAAAGAAAATCGCAAGCGCACCTGAAATAATCGCAAACTTAGAGAACTCCTTAACAAGCTCAATAAAACCGGCATCCTTATAAAAAGGCACATGCTCCACTGGCTCCGGTGTAAACGGAATATTGGCCACACTCACCGAGTCACCCCGATCTTGTCGAAAACCCACAGCATCGCGGGCCAGCGCAATCATCTGCTGTAACTCGGCCGGCTGATAGGGAATCTGCTTGACTTCGCCAGATTTAGTATCCGTCTGGTTTTTGTAGTTGACTACTACCGCAGCCGATACGCGACGCAGTTCGCCCTTGGCGCGCTTTAAATACTCAATGGTGCGATCGACTTCGTAGTTAGTGGTCAGTTCGTTGCGAGTGGTCTGGCCCTGGCCGCCGTCGCCCGGGGCATTGAGCACCCGGGCCTGATTAGCGCCCTTTTCGGCAGCGCCCTTCTGAATGGGCGCCTGTGCGTTGGGTGGTGGCTGATTGGTAAGCGCTCCAGGAATACCACCTGTGGATGGCGTTGTGCCTTGTAAGTTAATGCTCTGCTGGCTACGAATTGTGCCGGGGCTCGGCGGAGTGTTCTTGCCAAAGGCTTCTTGAGTGCGCGCAAGCTCGTTGAAGTCCATATCAAGCGTCACCTGGGCCTTCACGTTACCTTTGCCGGTAATGGGCTCAAGAATTCCAGCCACACGCTTTGATAAGGCCGCCTCAATCTCTTGCACATATTTGAGTTGAGACTGATTCAAACCCTCTGCGCGATCGGGATTCGGCGATAAAAGACTGCCCTCTGCATCCAAAATCGTGACATCTTGTGGCCCCATATGCGGCACGGAGGATCCCACCAGGTGCGTAATCGCAAGGGCCTGTTGTTTATCCAAAAATCTGCCGGGATGCAGCGTAAGCACCACCGAGGCGGTGGGACGCTGCTGCTCGCGCACAAAGGCAGACTGCTTGGGCACCGCAAGGTGCACACGAGCGGTCTTAACAGGCGTTAGCGCAGAGATACTTTTTGCAAGCTCACCCTCTAGCCCTCGCTGATAGTTCACCTGCTCGACAAACTGGCTGGTTCCGAGCTTTTGGTTTTCCAAGAGCTCGAAACCCACAAAGCCTGATTTGGGAAGGCCCTGGCCGGCAAGCTTTAAGCGGGTTTCATGGACTGTCTTGGTGGGGACCATGAGGGCGCCGCCGCCTTCCGTAAACTTATACGGAACACCCATTTGTTGTAAAGAGGCAACGATTGCCGCTGAATCTTTCTCATCCACATTGGAGAAAAGAATTCGGAAGTCATCCTTCGCCCCGGAAAAAGAAGTGAACAGAACGACCAGCAAAAAGAACAGTGCCCCACCCCCCAAAATCGCTTTTTGGGCCAATGGCAGGCCCTTGACGCGATTCGCGAGGTCCTGAAAAGCCTGAGAGCGATTGGTTCCGAGGGCCGCCTGGGCAGAATTTGCCGATGTAGCGTCCGGAGCGGCCCCAGCCGGCTGGGCGCTCCCAATATTGACGACGGCAGCATTGGCATCAACTGCCTGAATTGGGGTTTGGACGTTGTCAGCCACGTGGTTTGTAGTGCAAAGTTAAAGTAATTCGTGAAATTTTCCGGGGTTATGACACTATTTGCATAATTCGTCAAGAAAAAACTGCCTAGCTATAACAACTAAGAAGCAAGGACCGCGCCATTGAATCCCCTGTCTAGCACTGAGCTTGAATCACGCCCGGCGGCGGAAAGCGCCCAGCAGGGGGTCCAGCTTGAGCAGGCGTTTCGGCTTTTTTTGCAGGCCTCTCAAGACCTCGAGGCCCAGCAGACGCTTTTGCAAAACCAGGTCAATCGGCTATCGGAAGATCTTGCCGCAGCCAACCAACGGCTCGCGGCCTTGCTTGAGGCGCTCCCGGCGGGCGTGCTGGTCATCGAAGAGGGCCTGGTGCGGGACTTAAATCCTGCTGCCCGAGATCTTTTGCCCGATCTGCGGGAGGGCGCAAGCTGGCGAATTCCCAGCTTTTGGTCACCAACGCCCGTGCAAGGCGAATACCAGACCACCACCGACTCTCGAAGCAAAACCGTTCAAATCAAAGAAGTTGCCTTTGGCAAGCGAAAGATTCTGCAAATCCAAGACATCACCGATAGCCTCACGCAGCATGCCGAAACGCAGCGCCAATCCAAACTTGCTTCCATGGGACAGATGGCCGCAAGCATTGCCCATCAGCTGCGCACCCCACTGGCAACAGCCACACTGTATGCGGGCCACTTGGCTGATCCGCTGCTGCCGCCAGAGCGTCAGCGCGATATGGCCGACAAACTGCGCAGGCAATTGACATCGCTTGAGAAGCTGACCACGCGGATGCTGCAGTTCGTGCGCCAGCGGCCCCAGAAAACCGAGAGCGTGCCGATATCCGAACTTTTCGATGACGCTGAGCAGGCGATACGCCCGGTCTGTGAGCGCTACGGTGTACCGCTTGAGGTCACGCTTTCCGGTGAGCCCAGTCTCGTGACGGTTGAGCGTGATGCGATCGTCTCCGCGCTGGTTGCGGTTTTAGAAAATGCACTACAAGTCTCACCGCAAGGCTCGGTGATTCGGATGCACGGGGTCGTTGAACACGCAAGAGTCCGCATCCACATTGATGATCACGGCCCCGGTATTGAAGCGTCGATGCTGCAGTCAATGTTTGAGCCATTCACAACAAGTCGCGTTAATGGCACAGGCCTGGGGCTTTCAATTGCGCGTAACGCAATTGAGGCCCACCGCGGGGAAATCGCCGCCTCTAACCGGCCCGAAGGTGGCGCACGATTTAGCTTAAGCCTTCCCTGCATGCCCACGCTCTAAATCTTTATAAGCCCCCTCGATACCCCAGAAGAAATCGCTATGTCCCACCCCCCTGTAATGATTGTTGAAGATGATGCCGATTTGCGCGAGGCCATTTGTGTCACGCTTGATCTGCACCAAATTACTTATCAGGCCTTTGAAGATGCTGAAAGCGCTTTGATAGCCTTTGGCACGCAGGAATATTCACTGGTGGTATCGGATTTTCGGCTACCTGGCATGGACGGTCTCACGCTTTTGCGCTCGATTCGCAAAAAAGTACCGCAATTGCCAGTTGTAATCATGACCGCATTCGCAGAGGCAAAACTCGCGGTCGAAGCACTGCAGACTGGGGCCCGTGACTTTTTAATTAAGCCCTTTCAACCTGAGCATTTGGTGGGGGTAATTGCGCGTTATCAGCCCGCCGTCGATACGGTGAGTAACGGTGGCGGCCAGCCAATTGTGGCGAAAAGCCCTGCCACGCTCTCGGTGCTCTCACGCTGCCAACGGGTTGCCTCAACAAACGCAACCGTGTTGCTTACTGGTGAAAGCGGTGTCGGAAAAGACGTATTTGCCCGCCAGGTGCATGCACGATCTCCCAGAGCGGCTAAGCCTTACATCGCAATAAACTGCGCAGCGATACCTGAGACGCTTTTGGAGTCCACGCTCTTTGGTTTTGAGCGCGGCGCATTTACCGGGGCGGTAAAGCCGCAGGAAGGCAAATTTGAATCCGCCAATGGCGGCACATTGTTTTTGGATGAAATCGGTGAATTACCCATTGAGCTTCAAGCAAAACTGCTTCGAGTGATTCAAGATCGCGTGGTCGAGCGCATTGGCTCCACGAAATCCCAAGAAGTCGATGTACGGATCATTGCCGCCACGAATCGGGATTTGATGGAGCGGGTCTCAGCAGGAAAATTCCGTGAAGACCTGTATTACCGGCTCGCCGTGTTTCCGATTGCGATCCCGCCGCTTCGAGAGCGCATGGAAGATGTGATTCCCATGGCCGAGCTTTTTCTTGAGCGCTACGGCAGCACCATGGGCCGGCTGGGGCTGCGACTGTCGTCTGAGGCCGAGGCTGCAATTGGTGCCTACGCTTGGCCTGGCAATGTCCGAGAACTGGAAAACGCTGTCCAGAGGGCGTTACTTTTATGCGACGGCGAGGAGGTGATGCCCGCTGATTTGGAGCTTAAGTCTGCGCCCTTGTCTACCGTAAACGGCCAAGGGGAAACCGCCATCAATGGCAAATCGGTGGCGGGCGAACTGCCCGCCTGGGCCATGGAGTCCTCAGCAACTGGCGCGGATTTTGCTTTATCTTCGGTAGATCGGCCCCCCGATTTGGAGACCGTTGAGCGAGAGCACATCCTTCGGGTGCTTAAGACCACGGGCGGAAATCGTAAAAAGGCCATCGATATTCTTGGAATCTCGGAGCGGGCACTGCGCTACAAGCTCAAGGATTACAAGGAAAAAGGGTTTTATTCAGACAAGGATTAACTTAGACTCGGTGCCATGGGTATTGAAGGAATCAACCAGGTTTTAGCCCGCATGCAGTCGATGCAGGAGATGGCCATGAGTGGCAAGGCCACTGTGGGCGCTGCGGCTGACTTGCCGGTGAGCGCTGGCACCGCGGCGGCTGCCAAAGCCTCGGGCGTAGACTTTGGTGAGGTCCTCAAACAAGCCGTGCAAGAAGTCAGCGACGCTCAAAATACCGCCCAGGCCAAGGCCCAGGCCTTTCAGCTGGGTGCCAAAGACATGTCACTTGAAGAGGTCATGACCTCCCTGCAAAAGGCAAATGTTGCCTTCCAGGGCATGATTGCCGTGCGCAATAAGCTCGTTGAGGCTTATCGCGACGTCACGAACCTGCAGGTTTAAGCGTTTTCGCGGGCGGCGCGAAGTTCCCCAATCCCGAGCCTCGCGGGATCCTATTTCACTTCGATTGATCGCGCTTTTTAGATGAGGGGCGGGTACCGAAGTAGGCTAAGCACCCAAGGAAGGCAACGAAAACCACAGCAACAAGTAGACCGTAGTCAATCATTTTTCTCCTCCGAGCGAAAATACAAGGAAAAAATAACAGAGGCTGTGGCAACGAGCAACACGGTGATCGCCTGCCAGACGCTGACTTCCCAACCCCCGTCGGAGAGGTAATTACCTTTTCCGCCTACGCCGTTTTCCCCTCGCGAGCAGCGCGAATTTCTTCAGCAGTTTTTCCATCCACCTGATACGCCCAGGCCAAGACCTCGGCCACTGCCGCATACAACTGCGGTGGGATGAGTTGATTTAAATCGAGCTGTACCAGCAATTCCACGAGCTCAGGCTCGATGGCAATCGGGACCTGATAGTCCTGGGCCCGATCAATGATGGTCTGCGCGACATAGCCTGCGCCTTTTGCAACGATCCGGGGGGCGGCGGAGTTTTGCTCATAGCGCAGTGCGACAGCGCGTTTGTTTAAAAGCTCAGTCACGTCAAAGACTCCCCGGCGAGACTCTGTAGCCGAACCCTCACGGACTCCAGATGGGCGGCAACAAGATGGTCTTTCAGTTGCTGAAAATTTTGCGAAAGCACCGCCTGCGCCTGCTGCTCAGGGCTTACCACCACACTGACGGCCTCTGCGATCTGGATGCCGCGAATGTTAACCACGCCCACGGTCGGCAGCTCCGCCTCAATCGAAATTTGTGTGCCCTTCACCAGGGGGCCACCCGGATTTTTCGGATCTTCACCGTATGTATCTTCGCGATACACCTTGGCCTTCACCCCCGGGGTGAGCTCACCATCCCAAATCAGCTGGCCATGCATTAATACCTTTAACCCGTCTTGCACGAACTGGGAGTCTTTTTCTGGAATCTTTTGAGCGGACTCACTAGCGCCTTGGCCGCCCCTCGGCCGAGGCACAAGGCCTAGGGCCTGCGCAAAGTTTGCTACCGCCAGCATCGGAGACTGCTCTAGCCCACGCCGTAAGACCTGGAGTGACTCTTTTGGCTCGCGCGCAAGTGCCTGCTCGCTCGGTTGTTGTTGCCTGCGATCGGCGGTCTCCTTGGGGAGCGGCCAGCTCACGGAATGCTCACCAGACTCAGCTTTGCCAAGCTGTGAGGTCAGCCGTGCGATGTGCGCTGCGGCCTCGGCATCTTCCGGAGTCTCTGCGGCGGTATAAAGGGTGCCTGTCTGATCGGTCGGGGGGCGCACGGCATTGGGCAGTCGCGGCCCCGAAGACACCGGCGCAGGCATCTTCAACACCACGCTCGGATCCAAAATTACCGATGCGTCCCCCATTACGACCGGGACCACCCGGGCAGCCGGCTCAGGCTTTAGGTCCTGAGGTGGCGGCGCAACTGGCTTCGGGATATTTGAGGGTATCTGCACAGGGCAAGCTCCATTTTGGACTCACCCTAATTTATACGGCTTAATTAAGCCGTTGGCATAGTGGCGGCCTTGGAAATGTTGACATTTGCCGATGACCCGGCTGCGGCGGCACCGGCTCGCAGGCTATTGATTTCAATCCAGGCCGACTGCAGATTCTTGATCACCTCGATGACCCCGGTCAGCAAATCAGGGTCACGCTTTAGTCTGGCCCGTAGCATCTCCCGGATTGCCCAGTCATAGAGCTGGCTCAGATTTTGGGCAATCTCGCCACCCTTTTCCTGATCCAAGGCCGCCGCCAGGCCTTTTTGAATCAAGTCGATTGACTTGCCAATGTATTCAGAGTCATCCCGGCCCTCTTGCATGGCCATCTGGGCTTGACGCAGGTTATCAAGAAGGCGTCGATACACCATCAAAATCAGCTCCAGCGGAGTCGACTCGCTGACAGCGGTCTGCACGGCAAGATTTCGGTAAGTGTTTAAAGCTTTAGCACTCATGGAGGTTCTCTTTTCCCTAGAAAAATTAATTGTTCTTCTGGCTATTGACCAGGCTTTCAATTGCTGAGGCAAGCGAATCGCTTTGGGTTTGCATCCGAAACAGTAGCGCATCAAGGGCTGCGTACTGGCTGTAGTAGCGCGTCTGGACCACTGCGAGACGGTCCTCGAGCCTGGTTTTACGCTCCCGTAAATTGGACTGCTGAGTCTCCACGTCATCGATATGCGTTGCGACAATACCGGTGGAGCTGCGCAGGGCGCTGGTGAGGTAATCGGTCAGCGTCATCTCGCCGCCGGGCTCTTTACCAATCTTGACGCCATTGGCAAGCTTTTGTTGCAATCCTTCGGCAACGGCCTGGCTGAGCTTGGCATCGTTAATCCGAATCGTTCCCTCGCGTCGCATCTCCAGGCCGATTGAGGAGAAAGAAAAGTCCTGGCTTTCATCGTCCACTACGGAGACGGTGTTGTTATAGAGGCTTCGCACCCGCTCCATAAATGAGCGCACCGTCATGTCGGTATTTAAGAGGCCACGCTTTGTCGCATCAGTCGAGGCGGTGGTCTGCTCTTTATAAAAAGTTACTAAGTCGTTAAATGCGGCTACAAAATCCTTAATTGCCGGAGTGGCAAGGTCTTGTGAGCCGACTCGGACATTCACGGTTGCGGTTTTGGAGTTGACTTGATTAAAGTCCGCCACCGCAATCGAGGCATACGGCGTGGCAACGTCGGGCGGATCTACCGGGGCATTAAACTGCAGCGCAAGCCCTGTCACCGCATCATCCACCCGGTTGGCGCTGCGTTGCAGCTTTAAGCCATTGACGGAAAAAAATAAATCGCGCGCAATCGAAAGTGTCTGCTGGGCAGCATCGCTAGCGGCGCTGTTTTTTACTGCTCCACTTAGCGTTACCGCGTTATCGGCTCCGGTTGCAGTGCCAGAAATCACCACCGAAACCGTTCCATCGCCAACATTGACCCGCTGCGCGGCAATGGGTGCATCCAGGCCATTGACCCAACTCACAAACTCGTTAAGCGTATCAACCGATGCCGGATCGGGGTTATAAGTCGTGCCCCCAAGTGTTAGAGAAAAGCCAGAGACATTGATCGTCTCATCAGCCGGGTTCGTTTCCTGGGCAAAGCCACTTAACGAAAACTGCGAAACGCTGGCGGTCTGTGCAATCTTTACCGTATAGGCGCCCGCTACAGCGGCAGAACTTGCCGTTGCGGATACGACCGCGGAGTCGGTCGAGGACGCATCGCGCAAAGAGTAGACCGAGGTGTTTTCCAGCGCCTTGGCAGCGGACTCCAGGGTCGAGACCTTGGCCTTAAAGACACCCAAAGTACTGATGACCGTGGTCTTTTGGTCGATCTGGGACTGAAGCTTCTCGATAGGCTGGCGCTCAATGGCCATCAGCCCCGAGACAATTGATGCGACATCAATTCCCTTGGCAGAGGTATTGGCTGCGCTGGTGGCGCTAGATACAGCCATGGTGAGCGGTTCCTAACAAAATTGGGCCCGTCGAGCGGACCGGTTCAGTAGCTACCAAGCGAAACTCGTGCCAGAACGCACCTTGCAGGCTTTGCCACAGTCACGGGCACCTAGAAAAACAAAACCCAGCGAGCAGCCGGGTAGGCCATCCGCTGGGCGGGTGCAGCCAAATCGCCGAGGCGATCGATATTGAAGATTCGGCACATCGGGGTATGCGCCCACCTTCGATACTCCGTTAGGCCCGCTGGTTCACCAGCATGCCGCTCATCACCGTGATGGTGCGGGCAATCCGAAGCGCCTCTTCTGAGGGCAATGACCGCACCAATTCGCCGGTTTCTGGGTTAACCACACGGGCCACGTAGTAGCCCGTCACCTCGTCGACCGAGACGTTTAAATTGCGTCCCGACTCACGCAGGTAGCCCTGGATCTGTTGCGCTGCAGCCTGCATGACCTCCTTGGTGGCGGCGGCGTATTGCTGCACATTCACATCAGCTTTTGCTTTTGCGGCTGCGGCAACAGCCTCCGCGGTGGCGTCAACCTTGGGCGCAGGCGCGGCCTTGCCAGCACCAGCACCAGCACCAGCACCAGCACCAGCACCCTGGGGTAAATCAGGCAGCGTGGGGGCTTTTATCTGCGGGGCGGGAGCAGGCTGCGTGGGCAGACCTTGTGTCACTGAAGCAGATATGGGATTCATGTTTATCGTTCCTAGTTTACTTTGCTAGAAATCCCCGAGGCGCATTGCCTCAGGGAATTTTATCGCACTTAGTTCGATATCACTTATCCTTATTTCAGCAGCGCCAGGATCACATTGGGCATCTGGTTGGCTTGCGCCAGCATTGCCGTCGCGGCCTGTTGCATGATCTGCGTCTTGGTCAGGTTGGCCGTCTCTGCAGCGTAGTCCGTGTCCACAATATTTGAATTTGCTTTTGTCATATTGTCAGACTGAACCCGCAGGTTGGCGATTGCAAAGTCGATCCGATTTTGCTGCGCACCGAAGTTGGCCCGGAAACCCGAGATGGAGGTAATCATCTCTTCGATCTGAGACTCCAAGGTGGCGAAGGTGTTAATCGGATCCAAGTCGCCGGCAGCGATGGCATCCATCGTGGCGCCAAGGTTCTTAAACACGGTGTTATCCGCATTTTTATTGAATGCGCCAATTCGGATGTCTTTGAATCCATCGATTTCGACAGTATCGCGAACCGAGGCACCGACTTGGAAGAGCGCCTTGCCGTCCATGGCCGAGGAGACCGACAGGCCAGAGAGCATCGAGCCTTTTTCCTCGAGCACGGTGCTATTGAGCGCTGCGCCTGAAGCGTTATCCAGATTAAAGGAAATGCCCAGCTTATCGAAATTAAAGTACTTCGATGCGCCCGAAGCAATCGTATCCAGATTCACGCTCTGGGATGTGCCACCGATGCCGGTATCTGCACCAGCGGTCATCGTTAGCACGCCGGCATCGGAGTAGCGCTTCACGCTGATTCCAATTTCCGCCACTCCCAGCTTAGCGCTTTCTTTGGTCAGAGTGATCACGTTGCTATCTGGGCCACCAATCGACACTGCCTGCTTGACTGCGCTGGCATCCCAGGTCAGATCTTGCACATCAGCGTTGGCCGCGGTGCTGGTGAAGGTCACCACGCCCTCTGCTGCCGCGCTGGACTGGTACCCACGCAGCTTACCGGAGTAAGAGCCATATTCAAGGCCCTGGCCACGGGTGGCACCGTCAAATAGGCCAGCAAAGGCTGCCGCGATCTGGTCCCGATTCAGGGTCGTGTTAGCAGTAAACCGCAGACCTCCCACCGTCACCGAGTCGCCTTTGAGCATTGACATATCTTCATCAAAGCTCATCTCATAGGACTCGGTGGCGTTATCCACTGCAGTCGTACCAGCACTACGCACAACATCGCCCGAGCTTACTGAAGTCGTTGAGGCCGCAAGTCGCTGCGAAGAAGCGACCATATCAGTCAGGTCCTCATTATCGTGATCAACGTTTGCAGAGAACACCACCTCGTTGCTAATACGCTCAAACATCTGACTTCCGGCCGGGGTCCCACTGATGTCAATTTCTGTTCCGGCTGACTTAACAAGGGTAGCGGTCGTGCTTGTTCCGACTGCCGTCAGGTCCATCGCATCACCAGAGAGCGCACGCGCCTGGGTGGTGGCCAGCTTGATCGTGTCATTGTCCTGTCTAATCACGTAATAAGCAGTGGCTGTTGTCAGGCCGCCGATTGCGGTACCGGCGCCCGTATACAGGACTCGATCTCCGGTAAGAAGACCGTGACTGGCGCTTGTAATCGTGTCATTGGCGGTGCTGACGACACTCGTATCCGTGCTATCGATCGTCACGGTCACTGCACTGGTTTGGGTATTCGCATACGAGCTCGCAAGACGGAAAGTTGTTGTGGAATCAACGATCGCGTAGTAGTTCTGCCCGTCCACCAATCCCGTAATGGCAGTACCATCAGATGCAACATGGTAGCGAACCATATCACCAGTTGTGTAATTATGTGTACCTGTGGTAATCACATTGGTGCCATCAGCTTTGGACGCATAGGTGGATACGGCATCGTCCACTCGCGTTAACGAAATCGCCGAGATGCCACTCTTTGTAAAGGTCTGCGTGCCCGCACCCGTCGAGGTCAATCCCAATGCGTTGCCTGCTCTTGCTGCTGACAAAGTCTCGGCAAGCTGATAGCGATCGGCGTTGGTCTTGATCACATAGTAGGTCTGGCCGCCCACAAGCCCACCCACTACGGTATCACCAGCGGCATAGGTAACCTTATCGCCCGTCTCTAACTCGTGCGCGACGTCGTAAAGAGTATCGGCTCCAACGTCCACCCCGCTACTATCCGAATCGACCGTAGAGGTGAATGTTTTGGTTAAGCTGTGAGCAACACCTACGCCTACTACCGTCAAATCTACAGCTGTTCCAGCAAGTGCATTTGTCCGAGATGAAGCAAGCTTAACAGTATCGTTATCAGACTTAATTACATAGTAAGTATTACCGGTCGTCAAACCAGTAATGGAAGTATCTCCGCCGTTTGAATAGTCGACCGCATCACCTGTCTCAAATCCATGGCCAGAGAGTGTAATAGAGTCAGTGGCAACAGTTACAGCGGCAACAGTACCATCGAAAGTCACCGAACGAATATTGTCGGTGTAATTGGTGAGATCAACCTCAACACCAGCGGCTTTGGTAAACACCTGACTGCCCACGCCGGCGCCTGTAATGTTGATCGCTGTGCCGGCCTCCGCGTTCGCCTTGGTTGTTGCCAGCTTAAACGTATCGGCACCGGTCTTGATTACGAAATAATTTGTAACTGCTTCCGATAAGCCGCCAACTTCCGTACCAGCTGTTGAGTACGCAACGCGATCACCAGTAAGGAGCCCATGAGCAACATCAGTAAACGTGTCCGTTGCGATGTTTACGCCATCTGTAGACAATGCAGTCGCGGTTACGGCTCCTGACAGTGCATCAGAATATGATGCAGCGAGGCGAAATGCGTCAGCACTATCCCTGATCACATAGTAGAACTGCCCGTCGGTCAACCCATGAATCATTGGGTTGGTGCTCTCATCATAGAGGACCTTATCGCCTGTAACAAAGCCGTGACCGGTTCTGGTGATGGTATTGGTTCCCGCTACAACCGTACCCGATGCGATCGACTCTGCGGCTCTTGGCTCGGTCTGCAGTAACGCAGTATAGCGGCCCGATGCGGTTCCGCTAAAGGACCCAAAATCAGTAGTCGTACCATACCGCATATAGTTGGCAAAGGCCTCTGCAATCTCTGCGCCTGATGCTGCCTCGGTGAGTGTCAAGGTTACACCATCGATAGTCACTTGATCGCCGGTCAAGCCACCTGCACGCGAGATGTTGACAGTCGTATTCTCGTCGTTTTGCTTGGTAAACGTCTGCGTTCCAACTGGACGCTGAGTTGCAGCAAGATCAATTCGAACTCCATTCACAGCATTTTCCAAAGACGTTGCAAGCTGAAACGAGTTGTCGTTTAACTTAATCACATAATAGTCAGCACCGTCGGTTAATCCGCTAGCCGCGGTCGTAGTGGCGTCATAGTTAACCTTATCGCCGGTAACAAACCCGTGACTTGTAATCGTAAACGCATCGGTATCTTCAATGTTTGTGACTTTCAAAACATTTACCGCACCGGTCGTGTTGTCGGTTGTAATGTTTACAGCGGTTCCAGCACTTGCATTTGAGGCTGAAGTCGCAAGTTTGAACGTATCTGGATCGTTGTAGATAGCATAGTAGGTTGTTCCAGCCGTAAACCCGACAGCCCCACCGAGACCATCCAGGGTAATTGCGTCACCGGTATTAAATCCATGACCTGTAAGGGTTACTAGGTCGGTCGCACTAACAATACCGTTTATAGCTATTGCTTGGCTGGCAATCGTTTTGGTCGTGGCTGCGGTCGCACCATCGGTCGCCGCGATACTCACTTCGACCGTGCTGGCTTCGGTGTTATTCACAGAGATAGCCAAATCGGCAGGATCAACAGATGTGCCCGTGGTCTGAGCGCTGAAACTCACAACGAAATTGGCACCCGATGTCGCTTTGGCGCCCGATGAATAGGCATTACCTTCGGAGTCCACTAGCGTTCCAGCAAAGGAGCCGTAGGCAACGCTATTGCCCGAGCCGCCGGCAGAGATGTTTGCAAATGCATCGGCAAGCTCAGAGGCGCTCACGTTACGGTTGGCGGTAAAGCCCAGGCTTCCAACGTTAAATGTCTCGCCTGCCGACAGCGCGCGGAAAGTGAGCGCAACCGATGCTGCCTGGCCGCTCACTGAGGAGCCGCCCTGGGTTGCCGAAACCGTAATATCGGCTGCGTCAACGGTACCGTTAACGGTGGCATAGTCTTTGGCGAGCAGATCCGACAGGGCATAGGCAACGCTTGCCGCGGTGTCGTCTTGCACTGCTTTATAGGCATAGTTCTTACCGTCAACGGATAGCGTAAATACGCGGCCCGGATCCACGTCGGCATCGACAATCTCGACGCTGCGATCTTGATCGTCGATGCCATAGGCATCGCTTGCAAAGGAAATGGTAAGGCTTGATTTTGTTTCTTTGGTCTCTTCAACGGTTAAGGAGATTGCAGCCTGACCCAGATTGGCCGAGGCGGCAAAAGCAATCACGTTGTTACCATCTTCTGTACTTGAGGCAAGGGAGACGCCGCTATATTTCTGAGAAATCAAATCCACTAGGTCTTGTGCAACCGACTGCTTATCTGCCCCTGCGCCCACGTATGTGGAGAACTGGGCATAGGTATTCGGGTTACCCACGCGAACGGTGAGCTTGCGGCCCTCGCGGATATCAAAATCATTAAGCGTAATGTTCCGCTCCGAGGCAGCGCTGACGAGCGGGCTGTCAACGCGCGAGCGGACATTGGCCACAGTGGCATCCGACTCCAGAATGGATAACGAGACATCGATCTTAGCGATGCCCACGCCAGCATCGGCTGAGAAGGTAATGGTGCCATTTTCGGCCGACACGGAGCCAGAATAGTCTCGCGAGAGTTTTGCGACTAGCTGCTCGGCAAGGCTTTCCGCATCGGAGTCTTGGCCGGCGACAGCGGCATAGGTAATCGTGCCCTCATCACCTGAGATGGTGATGCTCATCTTGCCGCCTTCAAAGACATCGCCTTCATCAATCGCGATGGTCCGAGCGGAGTTTGCCCCAATCTTCTGGCCATCGGCATCGACCGTGGGAACGGCCTCTTGATTGACGTTAGAGGCGGCGCTAAAGCCCGGCTCGGCGACTTCGTTGCGCACGCTAAATGAATAGGATCCGACGTTAGCGGTATCGACTTTTAGGTTTTTCACCGAAACGCCACTAGCAAACTTTGCGCCCTCGGCAAACATGCCGGTATCAGAGAGCGTGCTGCCTACTTGTGAGCGCAGTGCATTTTTCAGAAGCGACATGCCGTTATAGCTTGTCCGCTCGGCGATGGCGTTAATTTCTTTGCGAAGCGAAATAAGCTCATCGGCAATGTATTGGCGCTGGGTGTTATCGAGCGACTCGTTGCGGCCTTGAACGGCCAGCTCTTTCATGCGCTGTAAAATGCTGGAAACTTCAGACAGCGAACCTTCGGCAGTCTGCACCATCGAAACGGCGTCATTGGCATTACGAATACCTTGGTTTAAGGCTCTCACTTGCGACTGGATCTGCTGAGAGATTCCCAGACCGGCTGCGTCGTCTTTGGCGCGGTTAATGCGCAGACCCGATGACAGGCGCTCTACGGAAGTCGCCAGGGCGTTTTGGGCACCGGACAGATTCTTCTGTGCATAAAGTGATGCCATGTTGGTATTGATAACTGATGCCATGTCGGCCTCCTATTGAAAAATGGTTGGGTATCCCCGCAAGAGGGAAAACGGCAGCTGGCAGAAAGATGTTTAGGCCGGGAGGCCGAAAGAGGAAGGTGCGAGGGCTGGCTAAGCCAGACTAGATACAGATACAGCCGGGGAATTTATTGGGGACATTAAAAACAATGGCTTAAGGCTATCTGTTTGATCGTCTGATCCCTATATCGGCAAAATTTGCCGATATAGGGAGCGTTTCTAGCAGCCTAGCCCTAAATTCCGAGGTGCTTTTCGTGCTGGGGCGCGCTTTGATTGATTTTTGACCCGACGCGATGCCCCCGCCAATCACCTCCGGTCTGCCCAATCCAACCGCCTCCCGCTGGATCTAATGGCTTTACCGTTTAGACAAGGGGCTAAACACAACTGAAATACCTGCCGTTAACAAAAACGAGTCAGTCAATGGTGGTTCAGGGGCTGCGCGCAGGACACCTCAGCGGGCGCGAGACTCTGACCGGTTAGCAACTTGGAGTAGCCCAACGATGGCAATTACGAGGGTCACTTTCGGTAAGGTGACCTATGACCTTTCCCCAAGGGCCATCGGTTCGGTTCCCAGTGGAATCATTCAAAAGCTATCCTCGGCCCAGGTCGGGCAACTTTCCTCGGCCCAGATCTCGGCACTGACCTCGGCCCAGGTCCAGGCCATTGACACGGGCGACTTCAAGGCACTTACCGCCAGCAGTCAGATTGCCGCCATTGGCGCAAGCCAAGCCAGGGGTCTAAGCGCTAGCGACCTGTCCGCGATGCTTGAGCAAATACAGTTCCTTTCCACCGCGGCGGTCAATGCGCTGCGCAGCGGGCAAATCTCAGTCATCAAGCCCGAGGTCTTCTCAGCGCTCTCCTCCGCCCAGGCCGAAGCGCTCAATGCAGCACAAATCAAAGAGTTAACGGCAACCCAATTCTCCAGGCTTTCGGCAAATGCAATTGCAACCTTCACCACCGCTGAGTTTGCAGCTGTGAGGCCAGAGGCTGTCGGCATCGCAAGCAGCAGCAGTCTGAGCACCCGATTTTTATCAGCCCTGACCTCAAGCCAAGCATCGCGACTCTCAAGTGCTCAGATTCAAGCCCTGGGCAGCGGATTTTTAAATCAAATCAGCACAGCTGGGCTACGCGGGCTGGGCAGTGCGCAGATCTCTGCGCTCACGACTGCCCAGATTAATGCGATGCAAAGTGGCCGTGCCCAGGTGCTGAATTCTGGTCAGATCTCTCGATTAAGCACGGCCCAGTTTGACGCGGTAAACACCGCAAGTTTGGCTGCGCTCAACACCGGTGCGATCGCGGGACTGACCAGTGCACAAATCGCAGCCCTGAGCACAGCTCGGGCCGAGGCGCTCACTTCAAATCAAATTTCCCGACTAAGCTCAGCGCAGATTGCCAGGTTCAGTACAGACGCACTCGCAACATTTAGCACTGCAGAAGTCGCCAGCATTGCGACAGGTGCAATTCGCGGGCTGACTAGCGATCAGATCTCGACCATGGGCACGGCAAGCGCACAGGCGCTAACCTCAGCGCAGATCGCACGACTTAGCTCAGGCCAGATCATCAGATTTTCTTCCGACGCCTTAGCGACTTTTTCATCAAATGAAATCGGAGCACTGTCAGCGGCAACAATCGGTGGTCTTACTACAGATCAAATTCGAAGCCTCGACCCTGAGGATTTACTCGCACTTGGCTCGGCACAAACAACCCGACTTACCAGCGCACAAATCTCTGCGCTGGGCTCAGCCTTTTTGAATAACATCAGCAGCGCAGGCCTTCGCGGTCTCACCAGCGGCCAGATTACCGCCCTGTCCACAGAGCAAATCACAAACATGAACACGGCCCGGGCAAGCGCCCTAACCGCCGCGCAGGTGTCAAGATTTAGCAGTGAACAACTCAATGCAATCACAACTGCAGGTATTGTCGCACTTGCGACAGGTGCAATAGCAGGTCTTACAACCGCACAAATGTCCGGGCTTGCAACCGCGGCGGCTTCGGCCCTTAGTTCTAGCCAAATTTCCCGATTAAGTACGGCTCAGCTTAATGCTTTAAATACCACCGGATTGGCGGCACTGAATACCGCGGCGATCGCTGGGCTCAGTAGTACGCAGATTACTGCGCTTACCACGGCAATCGCTCAGGCACTGACGTCATCTCAGATACAGAAGCTTTCCTCGGCGCAGATTGGGCAATTTAGCTCTGCGGCATTTAATACATTTGCAACAGAAGATGTCGCCGCAATCGCTACTGGTGCAATCGCAGGGCTAACGTCTGCGCAGATCGCAAACCTCTCC
>Ga0209990_10001073_pt1 | contig 24419 bp, 21 predicted proteins | sample NOAtaG_6_FD_187304 | JGI IMG/M metagenome (GOLD analysis project Ga0209990, IMG submission 187304) | Freshwater lake microbial communities from Lake Erie, under a cyanobacterial bloom - NOAA_Erie_Diel5S_2200h metaG (SPAdes) (version 2) | ecosystem: Environmental > Aquatic > Freshwater > Lake ...
GATCAAGGGGGCGTGCCGGCTACACCATTCATGATGGCTCAGCGGCGGCCTTGCTCACCCGCCGGGCGACGCGCCGCGTGAGCAGGCCTGATGCGGCTCCTGTGACTCGCAGATTCCGGGCCGTCGGCTTGCACCGCGGCACCCGCGCTTGCAACAATCCAGCCAACATCGACGTGGCAAGATCAATCGGCGCGATACGAGTCGTCCGCCCACGGAGCCAAGGTGCCGCAGCCGCCGTCTGATCCCGCGTTTTCCTCCTGTCCCGATCGCCGCGGCACCGGCTCCGAGAAGTGGGACCGCTGGGCCGGCCGCGACGTGCTGCCCGTGTGGGTGGCCGACATGGATTTTCCTGCGGCCGAGGTGATCCTGGACGCGATCCGCGCCCGAGTCGACCACGGCGTCTTCGGCTACACGCACGACCCGCCGGGCTTCGCGCCGGCGCTCGCCGCGCATCTGGCGGCCCGGCACGGCTGGACGATCGATCCCGGCCATGTCGTCGGCACGCCCGGCGTCGTCACCGGGCTCTCGATCACGGCCCGCCTGCTGGCCGCAGCCGACGACGAGATCCTCACGTTCACGCCGGTCTATCCGCCGTTTCTCTTCCTGCCCGGCCTCGCCGGCAGGCGGTGCGTCCGCGTGCCGCTCGCGCAGGATGCCGCAGCCTGGGCGATCGACTGGGATGCCCTCGAGGCCGCGGTGACGCCGCGCAGCAGGATCTTCTGGCTCTGCCATCCGCACAACCCCACGGGCACCGTCTGGACCCGGGCCGAGCTCGAGCGACTCGCGGAGTTCGCCGCCCGGCACGCGCTGGTCGTCGTGAGCGACGAGATCTGGGCCGACCTCGTCCTCGATGAGGATCGAGGCGTGCGGCACGTGCCCTTCGCGAGCCTCGACCATCCAGCGGCCCGCGCCGCAATCACGCTCACGGCCCCCTCCAAGACCTGGAACCTCGCCGGCCTCGGCTGCGCCGCGGCGGTCGTGCCCGACGCCGACCGGCGGACGCGGTGGCGGGCGGCGGGCGCGGGCCTCGTGCCGATGGTGAATCCCCTGGGCTACGCCGCCGCCGAGGCGGCCTGGCGGCACGGCGAACCCTGGCGGCAACAGCTTCTCGCCGTGCTGCGGCAGCACCGCGATCTCGTGCAGCGGGCCGTGGAAAACATCCCCGGTCTCGCCTGTGTGCCCGCCCAGGCGACCTACCTCGCCTGGATCGACTGCCGTGGCACGGGAGGCGCCGATCCGCAGGCCGCCTGCGAGGCGGCGGGCCTCGGCCCCTCCGCCGGCCGCGAGTTTGGCGCCCCGGGCTTCATCCGCATCAACACCGCCTGCCCGACGGCGCAGCTGCAAGAGGCTCTCGCCCGGCTTTCCAAGGCGTTTTCGCCCGGCTAGCCGCCGCGTGGGAGCCCCGGGCGGCCGGCTGCTATAGTCTCGGGTCGTTGCTTCCTCACCCTCGCGAGAGTCTCGTCATGCGCATCTTCGCCGCCCTGTCGCTCGCCCTCGTCGCCTTCACCCTCTGCCTCCAGGAGACCGCCGTGTCCGCCGATCCCGCTCCCGAAGTCGCCCATCCGAAGCTCCCCGCCGGCGCCGGCCAGATCGACGCCGACGCGCCGAAGACGTTCACGACGACTGCCTCGGGCCTCAAGTACCGCGTGCTCCGCAAAGGCACCGGCAAGCAGCCGAAGGCGACCAACACGGTGAAGGTCCACTATCACGGCTGGCTCGACAACGGCAAGAAGTTCGACAGTTCCTACGACCGCGGCGAGATGATCGAGTTTCCGCTCAACGGCGTCATCCCCGGCTGGACCGAGGGCATGCAGCTCGTCGGCGAAGGGGGCATGATCGAGCTCGAGATCCCGAGCAACCTCGGCTATGGGAAGCGGGGCGCAGGCGGGGTCATCCCGCCCGATGCCACGCTCCACTTTCTGGTGGAACTCAACGCGGTGAAGTAGGCCACAGCGTCGTGACCGCCGCGGCGCCCGCCTGCGTCTACCTCGACCATGCCGCCACCACGCCGGTGCGTCCGGAGGTGGCCGAAGCCATGGCCGCGGCGCAGGCCGAGGCGTGGGGCAATCCGTCGAGCCCCCACGCGGCCGGACGGCGAGCGAAGCGGGTGCTGGAGGAGTGCCGGGAAAAGATCCTGGCACTCCTCGGCGGCCGGACGGCGGGCATTGATCGCGACCGGCTGGTCTTCACCAGCGGCGCCACGGAGGCCAACCGACTGGCGATCCTCGGCCTCGCGGCCGGGGGAACCGGCGTGTTTGCGTCGTCCGCCCGCGACCACACGAGCGTGCGGAACCTCCACGGCGAACTCGCCGGCCGGGGCTGGTTCGTGGCCGAACCGCCGCTGGCGGGAACGGGCCGGATCGCGCCGGAATGGGTCTTTCCCACGTCTGGCCGGGGCATCTGGGTGACGACGCTCGTCTGCGGCCAATCGGGCACCGTCGAAGACGTGCCAGGCATCGCGGCGGCGGTCCGGTCGCGGCCCGACGTGCTGCTCCATGTCGATGCCACGCAGGCCGTCGTCACTCAGCCGATCGTGCTGGGGGACCTCGGCGCTGCCACCCTCACCCTCGCCCCGCACAAGTTCTCCGGGCCGCGGGGCATCGGAGCGGTCGTCGTGCGAGGCGGTGTAGCGCTCGCGCCGCTCGTGGCCGGCCCGCAGGAAGCCGGTCTGCGGGGCGGCACGGAACCGGTCGTGCTGGCGGTGGGTTTCGCCCGGGCCCTGGAACTGGCGGTGGGGGAACGCGCGGCCGAGGCCGCCCGGCTGGCCGATATCCGCGAGCAATTCGCCCGCACCTTTGCCGCAGCAGCGGCAGTCCACGGTTTGCGGGTCGAGCGGCTCGCCGCTCCGCCCCTCTCGAGCCCGCATATTCTCACCCTGGCCCTACCGGGCATCGATCGACAGGCCTTCGTAATGGCCGCCGACCTCGCAGGTGTCTGCTGCGGCACCGGCACGGCGTGCGCGAGCGGATCGAGCGAGCCGGCCCCCGCCCTGGTGGCGATGGGGCTGTCTGCTGAATCTGTCGCCGCCGCCGTGCGGTTCAGTTTCGGACGCACGACGACCGCGGCGGACGTCGATGCCGCCACGAGCCGGCTCGAGCCTGTGCTCGCCCGGATCGGGTCCGCGGACGGAGCGAGATGTCGATAACCTGTCGGTTGCGCGACAGGTCGGTTCGCGAATGTCCGACGACGTGGCAGCGCACACGCCGCCGACTGCAAACCTCCAGGGCAACGGCCGTTCACCGGCAACCCATGTGCCGCTTTCCACCACGGAGCCCACCCGTTTCCGACAGGGTCCTCACCACTGTCATGCACACGTTGCCAACACGTTTCTGACAGTCTCGCGGCTCTCGCACTGGAGACCGAAAGCCGCGAAAGTGGGGGGCTAATTCCACTTTCGAACCTCTTTCGTTCCTTGCCTGGCGGCGTTCATGCTGGCCTTGGGGTCGTCTTCCTACTTCTTGTGTTTGCTGTTTTCTTACCTTTCTTCTTCTTTCGATATCCATAAAGACCAGAAGCAGAGGGAGACCACGAGGCACGGCAGCGGGTTTGACCTCGAAAAACGCGGTTTGGGACGGCTGTAGAGGGCATTTTCGGAGGCGATTCTTCGGGTACAGTAAAGGGTCTCGCCGGGCTTCTGTCCGGCGTGGCCGGGGGCTTCTTTCCGGCCCGCATCGCATTGTCAGGACACCGCCGTTCATGAAAGTTCGTTGCCCACGCGAGCCCTTGCTGGCGGCCCTGCAAAGCGCGGCTGCCGTCGTTCCCGCCCGCTCACCGAAGCCTGTCCTCACCAACGTGAAGCTCGAGGCGGGGCGGGAGGGAACCGTCATGTCGGCGACCGACCTGGAAGTGGGCATCCGCATCGACCTGGATGCCGTCGAGGTGCTCGCTCCGGGGGCCGTGCTCCTGCCGAGCGGCCGACTGACGGCCATCGTGCGCGAAAGTCCTCCGGGCACGGTGTTCGAAATCCATGCCGACGGCACCGCGGCCATGGTCAAGGCGCCGCGCAGCGAGTTCCGGCTGCCGGCCGAGGATCCGCTCGAGTTTCCCGCGGTCGCGACGTTCCCGACCGAGGCCTGCTTCGAGCTCTCGACACCGCTGGTGCGGGAGCTCGTCCGCCGCACGGTGTTTGCGACCGACAACGAGTCGAGCCGGTATGCGCTCGGCGGCGTGCTCGTGGAACTGACGCCGACCGGCGTGATCGCCGTCGGCACCGACGGGCGCCGGCTGGCCAAGATGGAAGGGCCGGCCAAGTCGCAGGGGGGGGCCGTTCCCGACGCCCAGCCGATCGTTCCCGCCCGGGCCATGCAACTCATCGAGCGGTGCCTCGCTGCGGCCGACGCGCCAGTGCTGGTTGCCGCCCGCCCGGCCGAGATCCTCGTCAAGACGGCGGGGACGACGATCTCGGCCCGGCTCGTGGACGGCCGCTTTCCCCGCTGGCGCGACGTCTTTCCCGAGCGGCCTGAAGCTGCGCGGGTGAACCTGGTCGCCGGCCCGCTGCTGGCCGCCGTTCGACAGGCGGCGATCGTCACCAGCGAGCAGTCGAAGGGGGTCGATTTCGCGTTCGAGCCCGGGCAGCTGGTGCTCGCCGGCCGGTCGGCGGAGAGCGGCGAGAGCCGCGTGGAGCTGCCGATCGACCATGCCGGGCCCACCGTGCGGATCAAGCTCGACCCGCGATTCGTCGCCGATTTCCTCCGTGTCCTCGACGGTGGCACGAACGTGACGGTCGAGATCACCGACGCCCAAAGCGCCTGCGTCTGTCGCACCGAGGACGGCTACGGCTACGTGATCATGCCGCTGGCCGCCGACTGAAACCATCCCGCGTTCTTCCCGCATGGCTGTCCCACATCACCGCCCCGCCGCCGGACATCCCGGCCCGATCTCGATCGGCAGGATCGTGTCTCGGCTGATGGCCCGCACCGGCTACGACCGGGAGCGGACCGCCGACGGGCTGGCCGCCGCCTGGCGGGAGGCCGCCCCGGCCGCGCTCAAGGCGGCATCGCAGCCGGGCCTGGTGCGCCGCGGCGTGCTCGAGGTGTTCGTGAGCCATTCGGCCCTGGTCCAGGAACTCGGCTTCCAGAAGCGGGAAGTGCTCGCGAAACTCGCGGCACTCGTTCCGGCCGCCGGCATCACCGACATCCGCTGCCGCCTCATGGCCGACGCCGGCCGCTCGGCCTGACGCCGCCCCCATTCACCGCCCTTCGATCGGAGATGACCACCATGGCAGATGCACCGCAACAGCAGGCCTACACGTCGGCCGACCTCAAGCACCTCTCCGACCGCGATCACGTCCGCGAGCGGTTCGGCATGTACATCGGCGACAACACCAGCCGCGGCCTGCACCACCTGGTCTACGAAGTGGTGGACAACTCGATCGACGAGTGCATGGCGGGCCACGCCAAGCACGTGAGCGTGACGGTGAACGTGGATGGTAGCGTGACCGTCGAGGATGACGGCCGCGGGATCCCGGTCGATCGCCATCCCCAGCTCTCCGAGGAGATGGAGCGCGACGTGTCCACGCTGGAGGGCGTGATGACCGTCCTCAAGTTCGGTGGCAAGTTCGAGAAGGGGGCTTACCAGACGACCGGCGGCCTGCACGGCGTGGGCGTGACGGTGGTGAACTTCCTCTCGGAGTGGTGCGAGGTGGAGGTCTCCCGGGAGGGACACGTCTGGCAGCAGGAGTACCAGCGGGGGGAGGCCACCGGTCCGGTGCGGAAGATGGGCACCACCACCCGCACGGGCACGAAGACGACCTTCAAGCCCGATCCGCAGATCTTCCCGCAGACCAAGTTCTCCTGGGACGTCCTCTCGCGGCGGCTGCGGGAGCTGGCGTTCCTCAATTCCGGGCTCCGGATCAAGTTCCACGACGCCGCCAGCGGCAACGACGAGGGGTACTACTTCGAGCGTGGCATCGAGGAGTTCGTCGAGCACCTCAACAAGGCCAGCGATGCCGTGCATGCCGACGTGATCAGCATGCGGGGAGAGGCCTCCGGCGTCTCCTGGGACATCGCCATGCAGTACACGACGGAATACACCGAGAGCCTGCACAGTTACGTCAACAACATCTGCACGACCGAGGGGGGCACGCACGTCTCCGGGTTCCGCTCCGCCCTGACCCGGGCCCTCAACGCCTACGGTAAGAAGACCGGCCTGTACAAGGACCTGATTCCGACCGGCGAGGACGTCCGCGAGGGTCTGACGGCCGTGATCAGCGTCCGCGTGCCGCACCCGCAGTTCGAGGGCCAGACGAAGACCAAGCTCGGCAACGGCGAGGTGGAGGGAATCGTCAATTCGGCGGTGGGCGACTTCCTGGGCAAGTACCTGGAGGAGAATCCCAAGAGCGCCAAGGCGATCGTCCAGAAGGGTGTGCTTGCGGCCGAGGCCCGCGAGGCGGCCAAGAAGGCCAAGCAACTGCTCCGCGAGCGGAAGGGGGCCCTGTCGGGGGGCGGACTTCCGGGGAAGCTTCGTGACTGCACCAGCCGCGACGTCGAGAAGTGCGAGTTGTATCTGGTGGAGGGTGATTCGGCCGGTGGCTCGGCCGAGGGAGGCCGGCACCGCGAGTATCAGGCGATCCTGCCCCTGCGGGGCAAGATCATCAACGCCTACAAGAGCCGCGACGACAAGGTGCTCGCCAACGAGGAGGTGCGCAGTGTGATTTCGGCCATCGGCGCCGGGATCGGAGATGAGGCCGACCTCGGCAAACGCCGCTACGACAAGGTCGTGATCATGACCGACGCCGACGTCGACGGCTCCCACATCCGCACGCTGTTGCTGACCTTCTTCTACCGGCAGATGTATCGTCTGGTGGCTGAGGGGCACGTCTACGTGGCCCAGCCGCCGCTGTTCCGCGTGCGGTCCAAGAAGAGCGTCTACTACGTGCAGACCGAGGAGGAGATGAAGAACCAGCTCCTCGATCAGGGCCTCGGCGAGGGGGTGTTTCTGCCGGGCGACGGCCGCGAGATCGCCGGCGAGGAGATGCAGAAGCTATGCCGCACGCTCGCCGGGCTCGAAGACGCCCTGGTGGCGCTGGAGAAGCGGGGCATCAGCCTGCGTGACCACGCCGCCCGCCGCGATGCCCCGACCGGCAGGCTGCCGATGTACCACGTCTACTACGGGCTCGAGGAGCGCTGGTTTTCCAGCCGCGACGAGCTCGAGAAGTTCGTCACGGGCAAGGAGAAGGCGGCCGGCGGCGAACTGCAGGTCGGGCGGATCGAGGAGTCCCAGGCGGTCGGCGACACCACGCCCGGCACCGCGCCGGGCACGGGGGACGATCAGCTCGTGGTCATCGATCTGCACGAGGTGCGGAGCGTCAATGCCGGTCTCAAGGAGCTCGAGGCGATGGGCTTCGGCATCGAGAGCCTGATGCCGCAGGACCGCACCGGCAGCGAGGCGCCACGGTACACGCTCCGGCGCGGCGAGAACGAGATCGGGCTGGAGGACCTGCGTGGCCTGCTCACGGCGGTGCGTCGGGCCGGCGAGAAGGGCCTCTCGATCACCCGCTTCAAGGGTCTCGGGGAAATGAACGCCGAGGAGCTCCGCGACACGACGCTCGATCCCAAGAACCGCACCCTGCTGCGGGTCACCATGTCCGATGCGGCGGCGGCCGACGACCTGTTTCGCGTGCTCATGGGGGAGAAGGTCGAGCCGCGCCGCGAGTTCATCGAAAAGCACGCCCTGGACGTCAAGAACCTCGACGTCTGACCGTTCGCCCGCCGATTCACACCCTGAAGGAGCCCGCCATGCCCAAGCAGTCCGTCGCCGATCTGGATCCCGCCGGCAAGACCGTCCTCGTCCGTGTCGATTTCAACGTCCCGCAGGACGACTCCGGCGCCATCACCGACGACCGGCGGATCCGCATGGCCCTGCCGTCGATCCGCTCGATCCTCGACCGGGGCGGCAAGGCTGTGCTGATGTCGCACCTCGGCCGGCCGGCCGGCAAGGGCTTCGAGGCGGAGTTCTCGCTGGCGCCGGTGGCCAAGCGGCTCGGCGAGCTGCTCGGCCGGCCAGTGGCCCTGGCGGGTGACACCGGCGGGTCCGACTCCCACGCCAAGGCGCGGGCCCTGGCGGCCGGCGGCGTGCTCGTGCTGGAGAACGTGCGGTTCAACAAGGGGGAGAAGAAGGGAGACGACGCCGCCTACGTGCAGGGCCTGGCGACGCTCGCCGACGCCTACGTCAACGACGCCTTCGGCACCTGCCATCGCACGGAGGCGAGCATGCACGCCGTGCCGGTGGCGATGAAGGCGCAGGGGAAGCCGGCGGTGTCCGGGTTCCTCGTGGAGAAGGAGATCCAATACCTCGCCGATGCCATCGCCCGGCCGCGGCGGCCCTTCGTGGCGATCCTCGGCGGCAAGAAGGTGTCGGACAAGATCGCCGTGATCAGGAACCTGCTCTCGATCTGCGACCACGTGCTCATCGGCGGGGCCATGGCCTACACGTTTTCGCTGGCCCAGGGGGGCAAGACCGGCACGTCGCTCGTCGAGCACGACAAGCTGGAGCTGGCCCGTGAACTGCTCGCCCAAGGGCAGGGGAAGCTCGTCCTTCCGGTCGACACGCACTGTGCCGACGATTTCTCGGCGGCCGCGAACAAGCGGATCGTGCCGGCGGGTGAGATTCCCGACGGCTTCGAGGGGCTCGACATCGGCCCGGAGACGGCGCGGAAGTATGCCGCCATCATCCGCACCGCCGGGACGGTCGTGTGGAATGGGCCCATGGGCGTGTTTGAGATGCCGCCGTTCGACGCGGGCACGAAGGCCGTGGCCGATGCCGTGGCGGCGGCCACCGCACAGGGCGCGATCACGATCATCGGCGGCGGCGACTCGGCCGCGGCGGTCGAGCAGCTCGGCTACGCCGACAAGGTGAGCCACGTCTCCACCGGCGGCGGCGCGTCGCTGGAGATGCTCGAAGGCAAGGCCTTCGAAACGGTAGCCGTGCTCGACGACAAGTGATCGTCACAACCCGGCGGTGTCGGTCGGCCGGGGTGTGGCCTGGCCCGCCAGCTGGCGATCCGCCGACTGCTCGGCATAGGCGCGGTCGTGGGGGCTGAGCCGGTCGAGCGGTACCCGGATCGTCCGTCCGTCCGCTTTGAGGATTTCGGCCGTCGACTCCCGCACCGTCAGGAGCGTGCCGACGACCGCATAGCGGCCGGTGGCATCGATCCACCGCCGGGCGGGCTCGGTGGACGAGAACGGGTCGGTGACGGGCTCCGTCGCGGGAGTCTGCTCATCGGTCGCCTCGTTCGCGGCAGGTTCGTCCGCAGCCGGCGGCGGCGTGACGTCCGCAGCGGGTGCCGGCACGGTGGCGTCATCAGCGGCCGGCTCGCTTTGCGCCGGCTCGACAGCGGCGGCGTCGGCCGCCGCGGCGTTGTCGGCGGCTGGGTCCGAGACCGCCGGATCAGGGACCGTCGCGGGCTCGTCGGCAGGAGCGGAGGGGGCCTCGACAGGAATCGGCCCGAAAACCTCGGAGGCGGTGGCGGGAGGCACCGGGGTCGCCTCCACCTCCTCGAAGAGGTTGGGCTCGGCCGGCTCCTCGGGCGCGACCGGCGGCGCGACTTCCTCTTTCACCTCTTCCCGCACGTCCGGCTCCTTGGGCGTGGGCGGCTCCGGGGCGACGGCCGGGGTGTTCGTCACGTCGCCGGCAGGCTGTGCCGCCGGTTCGGCGACCGGCGGCGCGGGTGCCTCCGGACGCAGTTCCGGGATGACCGGCTCGGCTGCAACTTGATCCTCGGGTGCGGATTCTTTCACCCGCACGGCCGGCTTTTCCGGAGCGGGCACAACGGGCTCGGGAAACAGCGGTTCGACGGGCGTGTCGGCCGATGCCGGCTGCACGGTCCGCTCAGCCTGGGGGAGCGGATTGACGGGCTGCGGTTCGGCCACGGACACGACCGACTGCTCGCCTTTCGCCGCCGGCACGGGCTCGATGGGGCCGGGCGCGCGGACCGGTTCCGCGGCCGCCGGCGCCGTCGGGGCAATGCTCTCCGCCACCACGGCCGGCGCCTGGAAGGCCGGCTGCGGTGCGGGGGCCGCCACGACCGGAGCGGATTCCGCGGCCATGAACGCCTGCTCGGCGGCGACGACTTGAGTCGCCACGCGGGCGACCGGTCCGTCACAGCATTCCACGACCGGGCCGCAGACGCTCTCCTCCACGAAGTGCCCCGCGCTGAAGCGACTGTGGCCGGAAAACACAGGACCCATGCAGGGATCGACGGCCGAGCCACATCCCACGGCGACGTCGGACACCACGACGGCCATCGACCATCCACCCTGGCAGGCAGGCGCAGGGGGACAGCCATGCATGGCATGGACGCGGTGGGCGCGACGCAGATGCCAGCAGGCCCTGGCTGTGTCGACCGAGAGCGAGAAGATCAAAACCGCCACAATCAGGCAGTGGAGCGGCCGACGCACGAGTCACCTCCCGGAGAGTCGTCCGGCATCGATCGGACGCGGCCGCCACCGCCGCGTCGCTCACCGGACAGATGTATGCTAATTCCCGTTTTGGCGCCCGGCAAACGCCGCCGCCCCACGCCGCACGACCGGCACGACCGCACCTTTTCAGGCGTGCTGCGTCGCCGGGGACTTTGGGCTGGCGCACGAAAAAGGGCCGTGGCGACCTTGGCCGCCACGGCCCCATGAATCGATCCTGTCGTCCGCCTGCGAACGGGGTAGAACACTGCGAGACTGATGCGGATCGTGCCCGGCGGCGAATGCCACGGGGCGTCAGGGGATCCGGATCAACGCAAGGGGGTTGGCACCTCCGACGGAATGCGGCGACAGGTCGAGTTTCGCTGCACCAAACATCGACCCGTCACCTCCGCCGCCTCCACCGTTTTTTCGTGCCGGCCCTACGATCGGCATGGCCGTTCAACGGGCGTTCACGAGCACCCCATGCTGTTGCCGCAGTTGTGGCACAGATAACAGTTGCCGTTGCGGACCGTGATCGAGCCGCAGTTGTCGCAGGCCGGCGCGTCGATCTGGAACTTGGCAAACTGGCTCTGCCGGTCGGCCGGGCTGGCGGCCGGATCGACCGCCATCTTGAGGCCGGCCCGCTCCAGCAACGCCGCCGAGGCCTTGGCCGCGGTTTTTTGTGCCGTGGCGGCATGCCCGTTGGTGCCCGCCGGATGCTTCCCGCGGCTCACGGTCGTCTCGCCGGTGCTCTTGGCCTTTCCTTGACCATCGGCCAGCCCGCTCGCCGTCGTGGCGGCGGGCTTGCGCTCCGTTTCCGTGTCGTCACCCGCGGCGGCCTCCTCGCCGCCGCCATACCCGCCGGGTCGGTTCGCCTCGCGATAGCCCGGAATGAACTCGGTGCCCATCCAACGGAAGAGATAATCGACGAGGCTCTTCGCCACCGGGATGTCGGGGTTCTTCGTATAGCCCCACGGCTCGAACCGCGTGTGCGAGAACTTCTTGACATACACCTCCAGCGGCACGCCGTATTGCAGGCTCATCGACACGGCGGTGCCGAAGGCGTCCATCAGGCCGCCGATCGTGCTGCCTTCCTTCGCCATCGTGATGAACAGTTCGCCCGGCCGCCCGTCGTCGTAGAGGCCGACGGTGATGTAGCCCTCGTGGCCCCCCACGTTGAACTTGTGGGTCACGCTGCGCCGCGTGTCAGGCAGCCGCTCACGCCGCGGGGCGGCGGTCACCTTGGCGGCCGCCTTGTCGGTCTCGGTGCTGGTGTTGAGCGGCTGGCTCTCCTTTGACCCGTCGCGATAGATCGCCAGGGCCTTGAGTCCCATCCGCCAGCCTTCCATGTAGGCGCCGGCGATATCGGCGGGTGTGGTCTCCCGTGGCATGTTCACGGTCTTCGAGATCGCCCCCGAGATGAACGGCTGGGCAGCCGCCATCATCTTCACGTGGGCCTGCCAGGCGATGCTCCGCTTGCCGAGCCGCGGCTTGAAGGCACAGTCGAAGACGGCCAGGTGCTGGTCCTTGAGACCGGGCGCCCCCTCGATCGTGTCGTTCTTGTCGATGTAGGCCAGCACGCCCTCCACCGTCGGCTCGTCATAGCCGAGCGTCCGCAGGGCCAGCGGCACCGTCTGATTGACGATCTTGAGCATGCCACCGCCGGCGAGCTGCTTGTACTTCACCAGTGCGATGTCGGGCTCGATGCCCGTCGTGTCGCAGTCCATGAGGAAGGAGATCGTGCCGGTGGGGGCGAGGACCGTCGCCTGGGCATTGCGGTAGCCGTGCCGCTGGCCGCCGGCGAGCACCTCGTCCCAGATCTTGCGGGCGGCGTCGTGCAGCGTCTTGGGGCACGAGGGGTCGATCTTCTCCACGGCGTCGCGGTGCATCCGCATCACGCCGAGCATCGGCTCGCGGTTGGCGGCGAAGCCCTCGAACGGGCCGACCGCCGCCGCCAGTTCGGCGCTCGTGCGGTTGGCCGCCCCGTGGAGGATCGCCGTCAGGGCGCCGCACAGGCCGCGGCCGGCATCGCTGTCGTAGGCCAGGCCGTCGGCCATCAGCAGGCTGCCGAGATTCGAATAGCCGAGGCCCAGGGGCCGGTAGAGATGGCTGTTGCGGGCGATCCGCTGCGTGGGATAGCTGGCGTGGTCGACGAGGATTTCCTGTGCAATGAAGAAGATCCGGCAGGCCGCGGCGAACCGTTCGACGTCGAATACGCCGTCGGGCTTGCGGAACTTCATCAGGTTGATGCTCGCCAGGTTGCAGGCCGTGTCGTCGAGGAACATGTACTCCGAGCAGGGGTTCGACGCGTTGATGCGGCCGGAGTTGGGGCAGGTGTGCCAGCGGTTGATCGTGGTGTCGTACTGCACGCCCGGATCGCCACACTGCCAGGCGCACTCAGCCATCCGGTTCATGACCTCGCGGGCCTTGAAACTCGGCCCGGCCTTCGACGAATCCGTCACCCAGCGGGTGGTCCAGGTGTCGTCGCGGTCGGCGGCCTCCATGAAGTCGTCGGTGACGCGGACGGAGAGGTTCGCGTTCTGGAAGAGGATCGAGCTATAAGCCTCGCCGTTGAAGTTGGAGTCGTAGCCCCCCTTCTCGATGAGGATCCGCGCCTTCTTCTCCTCCTTGCTCTTGCACTCGATGAACTCCATGATGTCGGGATGCGTCACCTTCAGTGACTGCATCTTGGCGGCCCGGCGGGTCTTGCCGCCGCTCTTCACCACGGCCGCCACCTGGTCATAGACCCGCATGAAGGACAGCGGGCCGGAGGGCTTGCCGCCGCCGGCGAGCTTCTCGCGCTGGCTGCGGAGCGTGGACAGGTCGGTGCCGGTGCCGGAGCCGAACTTGAAGAGCATGGCCTCGCTGCGGGCGAGGTCCATGATGTCCTCCATGTTGTCCTTCACGCTCTGGATGAAGCAGGCACTGCCCTGGGGATACTCATAGGGGTTGTCGGGCATGACGACGTCGCGCTTCGCCTCATCCCAGCGCCAGTTGCAGGGCGCACCCTTGACGCCGTACTGATTGAACAGGCCGACGTTGAACCAGACCGGGGAGTTGAAGGCGCCATGCTGGTGGACGCAGAGCCAGGCCAGGTCGCGGTAGAAGTTCTCGCCGTCCTGCTTGGTCTTGAAGTAGCCGTCCTTGGTGCCCCAGTCGGCGATCGTGCGGGCGACGCGATGCACGAGCTGCTTCACCGAGTGTTCGCGCTCCGGCGTGTGGATTTCACCGTAGAAATACTTGCTGACGACGACGTTGGTGGCGAGCTGGCTCCAGGCGGCCGGAATCTCGCAGGCCGGCTGCTCGAAGAGCACCTTGCCATCCTCCCCCTTGATGGCGGCCGTCCGCAGTTCCCACTCGGTCGTGTCAAAGGGGGTGTCCACGTCGACCGGGCAGAATGTGGGCCGGATTTCGATCGCTGTCCGCTCTGCGGCGGGGTTCGCCCCGGTGCCGGAGGTCTGGGGGCCGGGGAGGGTGGCGGATGCGTCGAAAGCGGCCATAGGGGCGGTGCTCCTTGCGGGGAAAAGTATCGAGCCCGGTAAGTATACTTGCGTATAGTCGTTCTACAAGCGATTATCGGCCGGGGATCGGAACCAATTGAACCCCCTCAGCCGGCGGGAGGCGGCGGAAAAACGCGAACGCCGGAAAGCAGCTCCATCTGCATGCTATCGCAAGATGTTGGGTCGGACGTCCCGCTGACCACTTCCTGTTGGCCGGGGCGTGAATGTAGCGTGACCGCCAAAGCCGTCAAGCGGCTTTTCCTCCACCATGAAAACGGTGCGGAAATCCCATCCTGCCGCCCCTCCGGAGCCATCTCCGGGACCAATGGCTGTGGTAGTTCGCGAGAGGGGTTTCGGGCGGGGCTCGCCTTTCGCGGGGATGAGGGCGACAATTGCCCCCGGACAAGAGTCGCTTGTGAGCCACGGAACCCGGCTGTGTTCTGGCCCATCCCCCGCCCCTCGAGGAGACCATGACCATGGCCCATGTTCCCGGCTTGCAGCGCCCGCTCGATGGCATCCGCGTGTTGATGCTGGTGGACGAAGACTACGAAGATCTCGAGCTCTGGTATCCGAAACTGCGGCTCGAAGAGGCCGCTTGTCACGTGACCGTGGCGGGTCTCATGCAGGGCCGCACCTACTCCGGCAAGCACGGCTACCCATGCACGAGCGACGCGGCGCTGGGCGACATGGAGGCGGGCGACTTCCATGGGATCGTGATTCCAGGGGGCTGGATGCCCGACAAGTTGCGGCGGCACGAGAAGGTGCTCGACCTGGTTCGCGAGTTCGCGGCCCATGGCAAGCTGGTGGCGGCGATCTGCCACGGCGGCTGGATTCCCATTTCGGCGGGGGTGTATCGCGGCGTGCGCGTGACCGGGAGCCCGGGGATCAAAGATGATCTCATGAATGCCGGCGCGATCTGGGAAGACACCCCTGTCGTCGTCGACCGGCATTTCGTGTCGAGCCGCAAGCCGGCCGACCTGCCCGCGTTCATGGCTGTGATCGTGGACTTTTTGGCGGCGGCGGCCGTCGTGTAGACTGACACGGTGAGTCGGAACGCCTCCCCAGATCTCGATGCGGTCAAGGCCCTCGTCCGCGACGCGGGCCTGCGGTGCACGGCGGCCCGTCTGGCGGTGCTCCAGCACCTGCTGCGGGCCCGCGGCCCCAAGACCCACGCCGAGGTTTCCGCGGCGCTGTCCGACCGAGGGTTCGATCGGGCGACGATCTACCGCAACCTCACGGAGCTCACGGAGGCCAGGCTGGTAAGCCGGATGGAGCTCGGGGATCACGTCTGGCGGTTCGAGATCCGGCGGCCGCAGGCCGGCCCGGGAAAGAAGGACGAGCATCCGCACTTCGTCTGCACCACCTGCGGTGAGGTGTCGTGTCTGGAGGGCGTAGACGTGGCGATCACGCCGAAGCCGGACCGGACCCGACGGCCGCGCGGCTCGAAGTCGGCTCCGTCGGCCGCGGGCGGCATCGGCTCGGTGCGGGAAGTGCTGCTCAAGGGCCAGTGCTCGCAGTGCGAGTGACCGCCGTCGGCCCTGGCGCGGCAGGTTGGGCAAGGTGGGCGAAGCCGATCCAACGTGGATCGGCTGCGTATAGTTCTCCAGTCACGGAGGACTCAATCATGGACCCCCACTTCAACGAGTATCTGGCGGCGATCGCAGGCATGCACGAACTCTACGGCGAGCGGCCCGAGGATCACCCGACCGAGTTCCACGCGGATGACGCGGCCGTGATCGGGACCGTCGCGCCGGTGCCGGCCGCTGCCTGACCCAGGCCGTCGACCGTTTGCGGTGCTCGGGATTTGCCGGGCGAACGCCGTCGTGCCGGCAGCGTTACCGCAAGAGTAACACGCTGATTGCCAAGGCGGCGATGCTGGCACCGACAGGCAGCGTGTTCAGGGCCCGCATGACGAGTGCTGCTCGCGGGACGGCATGCCCGCGGGCGGTTCGCCTGCGGATATGGTTGTCGACGTCCCGCCAGAGGACCGGGTGACGGACCACGGCGCCGCCTTCCGCCAGCTGGCCGTGTTCCGCGGCCATGAGCGGGTCGGTCGAGGCCTCGGGCGTGAGCACCACGGGGCGGCTGGCGGCCTGCTGCGTCGCGAACCGCTGCGAGCCCAGCAAGTCCACGAAGTCCTGTCTGGACATGTCGTCGAGCTCCGCGCCGACGATCACGGCGTCGGCCCGGTGCTTGGAGAGCAGGTGCAGGGCCGCTGCCCCGCTGCCGCGGAAGTGCACCGTGCACAGGCCGTGTTGCGCGGCGGATGCCAGTGACGTGTAGGCGTCGAACCGCGGATCGACGACCACGACGCTGGGGACGGTCGGTGTGTTGGGTTGGAAAGCGTTCTTCGCCGCCGGGAGCGTGCAAGACATGGGTACCTCGGTGAAAGAAAAGAAAAGGAAAAGAGCAGAGAAGAGACGAGCCGTGCTTCAACATCCTGTATGCCGCTGACAGGCGGCGCTGCAGACCGGATCCGGGTCAGCGCAACAGCCAGTCGGTAACCGCGAGCACGAGACTCACGGCGGTGCACTCCAGTAGCCGGCCCAAAGAAAGCAAAAACCTGCACATGAAACCCTCCCCCTGTGTGATGACGAACCACAACAACCAAGCTGGGAAAGGTCAGTGCCGTGCTTTGGCGAACTGCGAATCCTGTTCGGCCCGCACGTGGGCGAACCGGACAGGATGCCGCCGCAGCAGCCTGGACAGCGAACGCGAACCCCCTCCCAACCGACTGCTTTCGGAATGCAGGCCGCGTGCCAAACCGCACGGCTTCCGGGGCGAGTGGCCAGTGGCGGCCAAAAAAGCGGGAAAAATACCCGCCCCACGCGTCGCAGCGCGTCGCGGGCCTCAACGACTTCGAGACCTCGGCGGCGGAGTGCCACCAGACCGGCTGCGGCCAATCGCTCCAGGGGGGTGGAGCGATTCGCACCAGCAGCGCGGTCCCGGTGGAGCGATTCGCTTCACCAGGACCAGAGCGAACGCTTCCATTCCCCCCGTCGAGTGTGCAGGGCGCCTCGGCTTCCTCTGGCCGCCGGACCCGTGGTGCGAGCCCGGGGAGCATCTGCGGCGGGGCAGCGGCCTGGTCAGGCGGGCTACCCGACCGCGACCTTGACCACGATCTTCACCACCGGTTCAGGTTCGGCCCAGGCGCAGCACGGGGCGTGGGCGTCATTGGGAAACAGGATCATGAACTGGCCGACCGACAACGTCACGGGAACCACCTCCACGTCGGCTGCGAAGAGCCCGGCGTCCTGCTTCTCGTCGTAGGGCCGCGCGACCGTGGCCAGGCTTGCCAGCGGCGCCCACTGGATCACCTCGCGGCCGCACGCGAGGTATTGGACGTCGACGTACCGGCGGTGGGCTTCGAGCGGCCCCGCCGCGGGCCGCGTCTGGTAGCGCTGCACGAGCGCGAAGATGGCGTCGCCGTCGATCTCGTGGCGGCCGTCGGCAATGTCGGGCGTGGCCTGCTCCAGAAAGGCGAAGGCCTTGGCCAGCCGGGCGTTCAACGCGGCGTACCGCCGCCACTGCGGCAGCGAGTCGAGGATCATCGGGGCGTCGCCTCCAGGAAGTCGGCCGGTCGATGGGCCGATGATAGGGCAGTCGCCGGCACCTCGCCAAGCGACCCGGCTCGTGCCGCGCTCAGCGGCCGCCGGCCGAGGATGAGGCTGAGCGCCGGGCCCGCGGCCATGGTCGTCGCGACGCACATCAGCACGCAGGCCACGAAGAGGCGGAGGTCGATGAGCTGCGCCTCGTAGGCCGCCGCGGCCATCACGATGCCGAGGATGCCCCGGGCATTCAGGCCGCATCCCACGGCCAGCGCCTGACGGCCGTCCATGCCGGCGAGCCTCCCGCCGAGAAAGACCCCGCAGATCTTGCCGACGAAGGCGACGATCGTGACGAGGGCCACGAGCCACAGGTCGAAGCCCGCGACGAAGTCGGCCCCGATCGCCATCGAGACGAAGAAGATCGGCGTGAAGACCGCGTAGGAGAACTCGCCGATCGCCGCGAAAGGCCGCGGGTATTTCCGGGAGACGTCGGCCAGCGCGATGCCGACGACGAACGCCCCCAGGAACGAGTGCAGGCCGAGCTGCTCCGAGCCGGCGGCGCCGAGGAGCGCGAGGAGCACGATGCAGGAGATGAGCGACGCCGGCTGCGGCATCGTGCGGTTCACCCGGTCCAGCAGCGGCGGCAGGAGAAACCTGCCGGCGACGAGGATCCCGCCGACGAAGAGGAACACCAGTCCGAAGATCGCCATCCCCTGACCCTGGCCGGTCGCCTGTGGTGCGAACTCCGCCAGGATCACGGCGAAGAGGCCCCAGCCGACGAGGTCGTCCACGAGCGTCGCCGACATGATCGTCCGGCCGATCTCGCTCTTGAACAGGCCCATGTCCATGAGGATGCGGGCGATCACCGGGTTGGCCGAGAGCGAAAGGATCGACCCCATGAACAGCGCCGTCGCGAACAGGTCCTTCCGCGTCACGCCGATGACGTCGGGAAACACGTAGCACATGACGAATCCGAGGATCAGCGGCACGAACGTGCCGATCGTCCCCACGGACACCGCCTTGCGGCCGATCCGGCGAAACTCGGCGACGCTGATGTCGAGCCCGATCGTGACGATGAAGAACAGCATGCCGACGCGGGCGATCGCCGTCCGGGCGGAGGTGATCGGGCCCGTCGGCGGAAACAGCCAGGCGTGAGCGTCGGGGGCCAGCCGGCCGAGCAGCGTTGGCCCCAGCAAAAGCCCACCGGCGATCTCCCCGACCACCGCCGGGATGCCGATCCGCCTGGCCGCCTGCCCGAGCACGAGCGCCGTGCCGAGCATGGCCGCGAGGTGCAGCGAGAGCAGGGTCCAGTCGGTCGTGGTCATGGCCGGGCAGCGCCGGGAGGTGACAGTCGTTGGAACGATTATTGTTCAAAGGAAATCCGGCGGATGCAAGAGGGGCATGGCGGGCCAGAGCTGGGCGATCCAGGCTCGCCTCGGTCTCCGTGACCGGGATCCCGGGGCTGCATCCACCGCACTCCGATGAGCGGCACCGTTGAGAGCGATGGTTGCACATGCACGCCGGCAGCAGGTGGCAGGGATGGGACAACCCAGATCTCCAGCCCCAAAAAAACGCCGCGAGGCGGAAGGTTTTGCCACCCGCTGCCTCGTCGTGCCACTCCGTGCCGGAGTGGCGTAGCTCCCCGAGGAGGAAGCCGCACCACTGCGTTTTCCAAGTCGATGATGGGTTCTTTTACCCGGGGGCGACGCACAATCCCATGCAGTCGGAACTCCCCCAGAAGCCCCATGTGCTGGAAGTGGAGGGGCCATCCAAGCCTGCCTCCCCCAACAAAGCCTCGATGGCCCAGTTCTTCAACTCAGGCCGCCTGTGATGGCATGCTGTGTCGCCTCGTCTCGGGCGCCGCATGGGGGGGTGCGTTGAGTCGGAAGATGAGCAGCGGCACCTCGAGCACCTTCTCATGATGGATTGCATGCCCATACAGCCCCTGCTCACCGAGGCATTCGCCGTGGTCGGCGGTGACCACGACCGTGGTCGGGCGGCCGCGAGCCACGAAGCATCGGAGCAGATCTGCCATCTGCGCGTCGAGGAACTCCGCACACGCGACCTGGCGGGCCCGACGGGCGATCTGCTCGCGGAGCATATCGACCTGCATCCGGGCCCGTGTGCCGGTGACGCGAAACCACTCGAACCCATCCTGCAACGGGCTGGGTCTTTTGAACCAGTCCATCGCCGCCACGCCCAGCGTCGCGTAGCCGCGGCGGCCAGCGTGGCGATGGCCCGCCGGCAGGCCGGGGGATCATCCGCGAGAAATCCTGTTTCGCCGTGGATGATCAGACGCGCGTGAATGCCCACGGAGTTGGCCACCACCGGCAGTCCGGCCGCCATGTACTGCAGCACCTTCAGCCCGCACTTGCCGAGGCTCGACGGGTGATCGGGCAGCCAGGAGATGCCGATGTCACCGCGGGCGAGGTCCGCGGTTTCCGTCGACTCTCGCCAGGGGACGTGCCGCGTCCGCACGCCGGGGAGTTCTGGAACCGAGTCACTGATGAGGGTCAGCCGTGCCGTCGGCGCGGCCGCGCAGGCCGCACGCGTCGCCTCGTTGAACGCCGTATAGATCCCCTGGCCCCGCGCCGCCTCCGCAATCAGGACCGGGCCGCGACAGGCGACTCGCTGGCTTGCCAGGAGCCGACCGCAAAAGAACGTGGCCTCCGTGAGATCGGCCATCGCCCGCGAGATCGAGGCTGGCTGTGTCGCGGCTCGCGGCGGTGAACCACTCCGCGGAGTGCCGGATCGAGATGAAGCCGTTGTCACGGGACTCCGGCGGGAGGTTACCGATGGAGTAGCGGGCCTCGAGGGCCGTCAGCGGCAGCACGTCGGCGGGAGTCGCCAGGCGAATCACGGGCGATGGTCGGTCAGTCACGTCGATCCCTCCAAGACCATTCGCCTGTCGCTCAGCCGACGGGAGGTGTCTGCAGCTTGTACCCGATGTCGACGACCGCCTCGGGCATGGGCTGGCTCTCTTCGTTCGGGATCATCACCTCGACGTAGGCCGCAGCGTCCTCCGACGCGATTGTCGCGAGTGCCGCGTCGAGTTCGGCGTTCGTGCGCACCTTCGCCACGATCCAGCCCTTGCATCCGAACGCCTCGGGCAGCAAGTGGTAGTTCACCTGCGCCAGGTCGTCGTACGGGTGGCCGCGCTCGCTGAGCACGTCCTCGACGCCGTACAGGCCGTTGTTCAGGACGAAGATCCGCGGCTTGACGCCGTAGCGGCCCATGACCGCCAGTTCGTTCACCGTCAGTTGGTGCGAGCCGTCGCCCGTCACCATCCAGGTGCGGCCGGACGTCTTCGCCATCGCCACGCCCAGGCAGGCGGGCGTGGCCCAGCCGATCGAGCCCCACAGGCCCTGCTCTTCAACGCTCACTCCCGCTGGCAGCAGCATCCGGTTCGCATGCAGCATGCACGTGCCGGTCTCGATCACCAGCGTGTCGCCGCTGCACAGCTGCCGCTGCAGCCGCGGGTAGAACGAGTCCGACGAGATCGCGTCGCCGGCGGCCCCGACGAGCGGCGCCTGTTCGACGCGCGGCATCTTTACCGCGGGGCGTGGCGTGGCCTTGGCGACCAGCGCCTCGAGCACGTCGTCGATCGCCGCACCGACGAAGACCTTACCCCCCGCGCGCACCCAATTGTCCTGGATGCTGACCACCTTCGAGGGATCGAGCGTGCCGGTCCACAGGCCAGTGTTCAGCTCGCTCGTCACCACGCCGCCGATGTCGAGCACCAGGTCTGCCGCGGCCACCGCGTTGCAGACCTCCTTCGAGCTCGACCAGACGCCCGCGTAGAGCCCCATGAACTGCGGCATCGACTCGTCGAGCGTGCCCTTGTCGTTCGGCGTCGTCACGACGGGGATGTTCGCGCGCCGCACGAATTCAGCCGCGCGGTCGCGCACGCCGTACCGCGAGACGAGCGATGTGACCACCGCCACCGGGTTCTTCGCGGCGGCAAGCCGCGCGAGCACGGTGCCGACCGCGGCGTCCAGCTCGGCCTGCACGCTGTGCTGGCGCTTGATCGACCCGAGGGGCTTGCCGACGACGGGCGTTCCGGCGATCGGCATGTTCCCGTGCAGCTCGGAGATGACGATATACGCCGGCATGCTCTGGCGGAGTGCCTCGCGGATCACGCGGTCGAGCTCGTCGACGCAGTTGTCCGGGGTCAGCACCGCGGTCACGCAGCAGGCCGTCGCCGAGATCGACTGGAAGCGGTCGTACACCGTGTCGCCCAGGTTGTGGTGCGTGACCAGCCCGAGCCGCTGGATGCGCTCGCTGGGCATGCCGACCAGGTGGAACACCGGCAGGCGGTGCGCCTTGCTGCCCATCACGCCGTTGATGGCTGAGAGTTCGCCCACGCCGTAGGTGGTCGAGAGCAGCGCGGCGCCGCGGATGCGGGCGTAGCCGTCGGCCGCGTAGGCGGCGTTGAGTTCGTTGGCACAGCCCACCCATGAGAGGCCGGGCACCCGCTCGGCCGCGTCGTCGATCGAAAACGCGTAGTCGCCCGGCACGCCGAAGATCCGGTCGATGCCAAGCTGCGAGAGCCGCTTCAGGACATATTCAGCAACGGCGGGGGGGTTCATGGAAGCGATGCACGGGGGGACGGAAATCAAAACAAGTCGTTCAACCACTTCCGTGCGTCGGGAGCGCAGTGCTCGGGCAGCGAGAAGTGATCGTCGTTCGGGTAGTCCTTGATCTCGACGCTGCCACCGAGTTCCTTGACCTTGTCGGCGTAGGCTGTCTGCCAGGCAACCGGCTGCACCGTGCCCCCCTTGAATCCGTCGATGCAGACGAGCACGGGGCAGACCGGTTTCCGTGTGCCCGCCGAGCCGGCGGTGATCGCGCCTTTCCAGCGGTCGAGATTTACGGGTGATTTCAGGATCGGGCCCTCGAGCACCTGCAGGCGACCGAGTGTGTTGCCGAGGTGATGCACGGGCTGGATGTTCCAAGCCTTTTCGACGCTGGCCACTCCGAGCGGCGTCAACACATCGGCAAGCTGCAAGCTCGAGGGATTCGCCGCCTGGGCGCCGGCAAGCATCATGACGCCGTGGGGGTCGGGCGCGGCGGCTTGGCCGCTCGACAATGCGGCCACCAGGCCGCCTCTGGGGCTGTTGAAGATGATGGTGGCCACGCTCGGCGACATGCAGACCGTGCCGATCACCTTCAAGTCCCCGTAATCCTGGGGATCGAGCTCGGCCACGGCCGCCGCCGCGCCGCCGCCTTGTGACCATCCGGCGCTGCCGACTGCGATGCCGGCACCGACGTCGCCAAGCGTGCGCGCGGCATGGACGAGGTACACCGCATCCCGCGCCTGGGTGCGGTTGACCATGTATTGATGCTGCCCCGGGCTGCCGAGGCCCTGGTAATCCGTGGCGCAGACGACGTAGCCGTCGTCGATGAAGCCTTGCAGTCCGGGCACGCCGAAGTCGATCTGCTGCGTGGAGGCCGCGTCGAAGTAGGTCGCGAGTTCACGTGCCGGATTCGGTTGGGCCGACGGGCAGGCGGCATCGCCGAGCCCGGTCGTGCCGTGGCACCAGGTCAGCACCTTGCGGTTCTCCCCCTTTTCCTTCGGCCCGATGACCAGGCCGCTCACTTCGGTGGGCACGCCGTGGACGTCCTTCGAGACGTAGCGGACTTTCCAGGCCCGAGCGTGCTTGATGTCCGTGCCGATTTCCTGGTGCGAAAGAATCGCTCCGGGTGCCGCGCCGGTGAACGGCGGGGCGAGCCGCGCCTTGGTCGCAGACGGTGTGGGCGGTTGACTATTGTCGACGGCCACCTCCGCCTGCGCAGAACCGATACCGATGGCGGCGAGCGTGCAGGCGAGGGCAAGGAGGGAGTGTTTGTGGATCATGATGCCGCAGCATAACGGCTCGTGGGCGAATGTGCATGCCACCTCTCTCGCCACAACCGCGGAGGGCGCCGCGTGGGCCTGCAGGTCACTCTACGGGTCGAGGCGGTCCAGGCACTGTCGCGGAGAAATGATCGCGATGTCAGTGTGCACGCCGATGATCGCGACCACGACGAGCAGCTCCACGATGGTAAAACCGTGTAAGGGACGGGAGCGGGCCTCGGGCATGCGACGGCTCATCGCTGCACGAGTTTCTTGGGCCGCGTCGTGCCGGCGCGGCCCAGGGGCAGCGCGTCTTCCACGGCCTGGAAGAACAGCGGGTTTTCAGTCGACGCGAGTGTCCGGATCACCTTCCTCGACCGGTAGCGTTCGTCAAGTTGCGCACAGATGAGTCGGCGTTTGTCCAGAGTGGATGGCGGGTGATCTGTCTTCTGCTTCCTGCCCTGCCCCCCCTGGGGGGCGGGAGGTGGCATCGAGTGGCACGAAGCAGAAGTGCCCAAACCACCAACCTCCAGAAACGACGAGAGGCAGAAGGTTTTGTTACCTCCTGCCTCTGACTGCCACTCAAGACATGAGTGGCGTAGCTCCCCGACAGGGATCCAACAAACGCGGTATCACTCGGGGAAAACCCAAAAAGGGTGGGTCGCCCGGCGCAAATTCCGGCACCACGAAAGCCAAACGATCCAAGGGCCGGAAGGGAGGTGCGCGATGATGCACCTCCGCCAACCCATCCAGCTGCCGAAGGGTCGCGAGCTTCGCGTCCTCATCCACGCCCGGTTCTCGACCGAGGAGCAGCGGCAGTCGAGCATCGACGATCAGATCACCGCCTGCCGGGCTTTCCTCGATACCAGCATGCCCAAGGTCACCAAGCCCTCGCAGGTGACGGTCGACGTCATCAAGGAGCCCGAGATCAGCGGTGAGATCGCCGACCGACCGGGCATCAATCAGGTCTGGGACGGCATCGAGTCCAAGCGTTGGGACCTGATCATCGCTGAGGAGTCGAGCCGCCTCTACCGCCACCACACGAAGGCCGGCGAGCTCTTCGAGTCCGCGGTGGACGCCGGCGTGCGGGTGATCTGCCCGTCGGACTACATCGACACGGCCGACGACGACTGGCCCGACC
>Ga0209990_10001074_pt1 | contig 24380 bp, 26 predicted proteins | sample NOAtaG_6_FD_187304 | JGI IMG/M metagenome (GOLD analysis project Ga0209990, IMG submission 187304) | Freshwater lake microbial communities from Lake Erie, under a cyanobacterial bloom - NOAA_Erie_Diel5S_2200h metaG (SPAdes) (version 2) | ecosystem: Environmental > Aquatic > Freshwater > Lake ...
GGCGCGTTTAATTTGAACGTCGGGACCGGCCCGTTGAAGGCGCTTGCAGCAGGTCAATGGTGCGATGTTGAGTACAACGGTTCTAGCTGGATATTGTCTGCCTTTGGTTCACTATGACCCCCCGCCCCGCGCCACACATCATCCGCTGGTTTCTGCGAACATTCGGCTACGGCGGCATCACGCTGCCGCCGCTGGGCATCTTCATCCTGGCCGAGCGCATCAACGAACGCGCTCTCGTCAGGCATGAGCAGCGGCACTGGTTGCAGTACCAGATGCTCGGGGCGCGGCGGTTCTACCTGCACTACATCTGGTACACAATCCGCTACGGCTACCGGAACAACCCAATGGAAATCGAAGCACGCGAGGCTGAACGATGACGCAGTTGACAGAAGATCAAATTGAAGAAATTGCAGAACGCGCAGCAGAGCGTGCTATGCAAAAACTTACTGATCAAATGTATAAGCAAGTAGGCAAGAGTGTCGTCAGCAAACTCTTCTGGATTGTTGGTGTAATTTCTGTTGGCCTATACCTCTGGTTGAAGCAAAAGGGAATACTCTGAAATGGCTGTTCAACGCTTCAAACTGCCGCTGAATAATGCGGCATTTCCTTTTGTCTCTACCAAGGCTCCGCGTGCCGTGTTTGTCCCAGGCATGGACATTGCTCCACGTGTAGGAAGGGGCTTTATCGGCACGCAAGACACCATGGACTATGATCTTACCCAGATCATCTATGGTGAAAACTTCATGCCTGTGGGCAAAGGTGTCAAGTCTGTAGGCTATAGGCAGCTCATCGCGCCGACAGTGAACAATGATTTTGACAGCATCTTTGCACTGCGGGATGAAAATGAGAACACGGTTCTCTACAGCCCTGCCGGTGGTCAGAATTATGTCTATGATGACACAACGTCTGCGTGGACTTCTGACCCCATTGAAACTGTGTATGGACTCACGCTGAGTTCTACCAGCTTTCCTATTGACAGCCAAGTTACCTACGCATACGTGGATGGCTTTACGTTCATCTGCTTCAGCCGTCTCAAATCAAATGGCAGTCCTGCCGTAGACATGAGTCTGATGTATTGGGATTCAGCTACGCAGTCTCTCAGTCCGCCTGCCGCGCTCATTGCCAATCTACCGTTTTCTGCCGGCGAAATTGACGGCATTTCTTCTGCCGCAGGTTACCTGATTGTTTGGTCAGGTATCACGATTGCCTGGGCGCCAATTACAGGGGCGACTTTCGATTTCATTCCCTATGCTAATGGCGCGTATACAGGGGCAGGAATACGAGTTCCTGAAGATGTGCAAGGTGCTATTCGTGCAATCATTCCTGTATCTGGCGGATTCATTGCCTTTACAAACAGAAATGCAATCGGAGCCAGTTATGTTGCTAACAACCTAAATGCTCCTTGGGTTTTTCGTGAAATCCCAGATGCAGGTGGACTGGAAAGTTACGAGCAAGCAACCGTAGAAGGTAGTCTTGGGCGTGTAGTAGCATACACAACCGCAGGAATGCAGTCCATTACCATCAATTCTGCTGACATTGTTTATCCTGATCTTGGAGACTTTGCTACTTCTCGTGAAATTGAACGCTACAATTCAGGCACCAAAACACTAACTCAGAGCGCCACATCCCTGGACTTTTACATTAAAGTTTCCGCGGTGGGAAATCGATATATTGTAATTTCATATGGTACATTCAAAGGAATTTATTCTTTTGCGCTTGTATATGATCTTGCTATCCAGAGATGGGGAAAACTGCGTATAGTACATCGCGATTGTTTTTACTACAACTACGGAGTAGAGACCGCAGATTTGACTTATTCTATGTTGGGGGATGTTGCGTATGATAGCGTGTCTACCACTACTTACTCTGCGACAACTGCGCAATCAAATGCTTTCACAGGCGCGCAGCATTCATTAGCGTTTCTGAGGCAGAATGGACAAGTAATCATAGCAGACTGGTCAGATCAAATTAGAGATACTCCAGACGAAGGTGTTATTATTCTCGGGCGTGTGCAACTTTCACGCTCTCGCAATATCCAGCTCAATCGTGCAGAATTGGAAGGTTTGAAGTCAGGTTCTGTATACATTGCTCCTTCCTACAATGGACGTACACTCAGCACTGTAGAGCAGATGGTGCTGGTGGAAGCAATAGAAGACTACAAGCTGCTGGGCACATTGGTCGACTGCAAAAACTTCAATATCATCGTGGAAGGCACGTTTGACCTGAGCACAGTCATCCTAGAGGCTACTCCGACAGGAGCCATCTGATGCCTGAGTATTTCATTTCCAGTGGCCTGCCCTCTTATCCATCTGGGCTGAGTGATAAGGAAGCTGCACTTGTGCTGCCGCTGTATCGAGCAATCGGTACGCTGGCACAGCAGCTTTCCACGCTCACAGGGAATGTGCAATACAGTGGAACTGAGCAGGGGCAGCTTGACCAGTTGACTAAGCTGCTTGCTCAGCGCACGCAGAAGATATTTGTTCAAGCGGGTGAAGCACTTGGGTATGGAAACCTTGTCACGCTTAGTCTTGCAAGTGGTAAGATCGTAGCGAATAAAGCAGACGCTACGAATCTGAACAAGCCTGCGCATGCAGTGATTGATGTGCCCGGAGGAATAGCTACAGGTCAATTTGGTGAAGCCATCTTTTTGCAAGGACGTACATCTGGTATTTCTGGCACTACCTTTGGTGCTCCATATTGGTTGAGCACAGCCGGCCAAGTGCAAGCAGTCAAGCCGGAAGGTCCAGGAGTTCTGACTCAATACGTGGGCTTAGGACTTGGAACTGCGGGGTTCTATGCAGACTTGGAAGAGCCAAAGCGCACAGCTTATGGCAGCTTCCTAGACACCACAAATCAAACCGCAGCAGCAATCAATACCGCATATGCAATCACTCTCAATTCGACTGTATTTGGTCAGGATATTTCTATCGGCAGTCCTACTTCTCGTGTTGTCATTTCCAAGCCTGGCATATACAATTTCCAATTCTCGCTTCAGCTCATTAACACCGCCGGCGGCGCTCATCGTGTAGCAATCTGGCCACGCATCAATGGGCTTGATGTCACAGCAAGTGCTACGCTAATGAGACTGCAAGGGAATAATACGGAAGCAGTAGCTGCTTGGAACTTCGTGTTTCCTATGAATGCGAATGATTATTTTGAACTAATGTGGGCAGTGACGGATGTGTCGTTGAAAATTGTAGCGTATGCTGCAACGGCCCCACACCCTGTGGTCCCATCAATCATTCTCACAGTCACAAACAACATCTGAGGTGCATATGACATTTCGTCTTGGACTTCGTAGCCTCTCACGTCTGGAAGGTGTTCATCCGCACCTGAGAACTGTGGTGATGGATGCCATCACAATTACGTCTGTGGACTTTGCAGTGTTGGAAGGTCTGCGGACGAAAGAGCGCCAGCAAACTCTGTTCAAGCAAGGAGCTACCAAGACTCTCAACAGCCGCCATCTGACTGGCCATGCTGTTGACCTTGGCGCATACATTGATGGACAAGTGGCCTGGGATTGGCCCCTCTATCACAAGATCGCAGAAGCCATGAAGACCGCGGCTGCGTACCAGAAGATTCCAATCGAGTGGGGCGGAGATTGGAAGTCTTTTCCTGATGGCCCTCATTTCCAACTTCCGTGGGAGACTTATCCATGAATGCAACCATTATCTCTGCTGTTGTTCGTCACGTTTTGACTGCCGTTGGCGGCGGTCTTGCTGTTTCCTGGGGCATTGACGGCGCTGCCTGGGAAGGCATCGTCGGTGCTGTGGCTACGCTGGCTGGCCTCGGCTGGTCTGTCTGGGACAAGAAGCGTCAGTAAATCTCTCTGTAAATCTTCAGAGAGGATTAGCGTCTACTGTGATCTGTGGCCTTGGCTACAATGATTGCAGTAGACGTTTTTTCGTTGTAAAGGAAACATCATGGCCACTGGAAAAGTAGCTGCACCTACAGGTGGAGTGCAAGATATTTCAGCAATGCTGCAGATGCTTGGTGGTACTGCTGGCAAGTCCACCACTACGCAAAATCCTGGAGACATTGCTGCGCTGCAAAATGTCATTGGGCAGCTGCAAGGCGCAGATTACAATGCGATTCTGCAATCCATCTTCCAAGCGGCAGGTGGTGCAATTCCTGGGCTGCAAGCAGCGTATGGTCGTTCTATGGGTGCTCGCAGTTATAACAACTCAGGTATCCAAGCTGCGCTGAATGACCTGCTCAAGCAGACTACGCTGGCAGCACAAGACAAGATTGCCAACCAGCAGCTGCAAAATCAGCAGCTTCAAGTGCAAGCGGGTCAAAGTGTAGCACAAGCCACCAAGGGCACGACGGAAACCAAGACTGCCAAGGAAGGCACGAATATTCCCAAGGCTGCTGGCACACTTGCAGTTCTGGAAGCACTTGCGCGCCTGGCAGGCAACAAGACTGTGCAAGACATGGTCGGCAAGGTAAGTGGGGGAATCATTGCTCCTGCTGCCACCGCAGGAACTGCTACTGCTCCAGCCGCCGCAGCCCCCATTGCCAGCGCGCCTGCACCGCAAATGCAAGCTGCACCAATGGCGCAACCTGCACAGCAAGTCCCTCAAGTTGCAGCTCCCATGGCACAGCCTGTGATGCAGGTTCCCATGGTGAATGCTCCTGTGCAGGCTCCTATGGTTGGTCCCATGTATTCAAACGCCGCTGGCAACTTGGCACCTTCCAGTTATCTTGCTGCTGACCCATTTGACTTTGTCAATATCCCCGCACCGGCACCTGAATACACACCTATCTTTGCAGAAGACTTTGGATACGAGGGTTAAATCATGGCAACCATGTACGCGCCTGGAGGCAGGCGGTCTGCGGCACCTGTAGTTTCCCCTCGTGCAGCGCTGACAACTGGGGCAATCTACGACGATCAAGTCACACAAGATTTGCTGGATGCGATGCTTTCTGCTACGCTGCCTGCGGGTGTTGGGCAGAGTCAAGCAGGTGTGAACATTGGGGAAGCACTTGGCTCTGGCACGTACATTGACAACATGTTTGCTGGAGGTTTTGGTGGAGATTCTGGCGCATCTGGAGCACCTGGGGGCCCATCAGGCTCTGTCAGTGACGGGCTCTCTGCACTTGGTGGCTTTGCTTCAGGCTTGAGTGCTCTTGGGATGATTGGCCAGAACGCAGATATTGCTCAAGCTGCACAAGCATTGGGACAAGTTGCAACGCTTGGGACTGCTGCAAATCAAGCTGCTCAAGGAGATATTGGGCAGGCTGCAATGACTGTAGCGCCTACTATTGGGCAGGCACTTGGCATTCCAGGCATAGCAATTGGAATGGGAATGACTGCCGCACAAGCACAGTCTGACCCAACAATGTCTTCGAATCTTACTATGGGTAGTTTGGCGTCTCAGGCAATTAACGCCGCAGTTCCAGGATTAGGACTTATAAGTGCTATTTCTGGACTGATAGGCGGACCTACCACAAAGTCTATTGCAAACGATGCAATTACGGATGCGCTGGCTGATCAAGCTAACGCGTTGGCGCAAGTTCAATCCATAGACCCACTTGATGCACTGATGAATATCACAGACGCGTTTGGAACAGCAGATTCAGGCATAGCCACAGGTGAAACTGGCGTGAGTGCTGTAGGTGAAGCTGATGCTGGCGGTCCTGGCTCTGGCGGCGGTCCAGACAATGGCGGAGATTCTGGCGGTGGGGCTTCTAGCGCAGGAACTGCGGCAGATGGTGGGGCTGCTGCTGCGGCTTCTGCTAGTGGAGATTCCAGCGCTGCTGGGCCTGCGGGGGATGGTGCTGGCGGTGGGGGCGGCAGTGGTGCTGGGGGATGTGTCATTGCTACGCACGCAGTAAACGCTGGAGCTTTTACACCAAGGCAGAAAAAGAAAGCGATTGTTTGGTGCACCAGAGCATTGCATAATAAATGGTGGGGCGAGAGCATTCGTAGAGGATACCGGCACCTAGGAAATAGGGCCATTGCCGCGGGTACTGCACAAAAGCACTACAAAGAATTCATGGATTTTGTAGACTTTGGGGCAGGAACAAATAGGACCGCAAAGACTGCCTACACATTTATCTGGCGTAGTGTGCAATTTTTTGTAGTTGGGCTGTTTGTAAAGAACTAACAACTACATAGGAGTTTTTGACATGGACATCAATGCAATTCTTCAGGGCATTACTGGTACAGCAGATGCTCGCACGAAAGCAATCACAGACCAAGCTGCCAGTATGCAGGCAAGCACCGCAGCCCTGCGGGGCATGATGGATGTGAATGTGCAAGAGGCCCAAGCAGTTGCAGCAACGGCAGGCCAGATTGCAGCAGATCGTGCGCAGACAGACTACCTGAAGAACAGGGCCATTCAGGAAGCAGCGACCATCTTCGGCATGAATGCTGACGAGAACAATTTCATCGTCTCTCAGCGCATGGCAGAATACGCAACTGCTGAAGACCAGCGCAAGGTTGCACGTGCAGAATTTGACAAGCTGGCTACGGCCAGTCCCCTGGAAAGTCCTGTCAACTTCATTCTTGCCCAGCTGAAACTTCCGCAAGCTGCTGCTCGCAACAATGCACTGGTCGATGCTCGTGATGCTGCTGCCGCAGACATTGAAACACGTCAGCGTTTGGCGACTGCACAAAAGCAAGTCACCACGGTGAACACCGCAGATCGTGTGAAGGCAACTGCCCTTGCAGAGGCTGAGAACAACCGGCGCGCCGCAGAGATTCAAGTCCGTCAAGCACAGATTGAGAACTCTTCCAAGCTGGCAGGCATGGACATGCAAATGTTCACGCTGAAGGACAAAGCATTTGATGTGCAGAGCGATCTGTTCAGCAAGACGCTGCAAGTTCAACAGTGGCAAATGTCGTATGAATCTATGCAAGCTCAACGGCAAGCTGCACTGATTGCTGCACAAGAACGTGCAGATCGTCTGAAGGCAGAGGCCAAGAATAAGGCTGAGCAAGATGCACAGATCATGGAACTGAACAATGGCTTTGCCACTGTGTCCAGGTTCCTTGGCTTGCAGACTCCCATGAACGTGGAGATTTGGAAGAAGCTCCCAGACGCCAAGGTCAAGCAGGCCTGGGTAGAGGCTGCACAGACTGGCGTGCTGGGCTCTGATCTGTTGCAGAGTCTGAAGTTCGTCACGCAGGTGGGCAACACTGCTGCACTTGCACAGTCTAATCCTGGCACTGCTCTTGCGATTCGTGGCTTTACTGATGCGCTCGGAACTGCTACCTCTGCGGCCGCTGGCAGAAAAGAGAACATTGGCAAGAAGACTGCGGAGCTGGCAGGCATTGCTACGGAAGACTATGTGAGGCTCATCACCAGTTCTGCCAGTGACCCCAATGCCAAGCAAACGCTGACTTCTCCGCAGTTCGACACGCTGTTCAATCCGTACAAGGCCAATCACAAGGTGCTGATTACAGATCTTGCCTTGGCAAACAACGTAGTTACGAAAGCGCTGCAAGCTGCAACTGTGGGCAAGCCTGCAACAGATGCTCCGAATCTGCCTGCAGAAATGGAGCAGCAAGCACTGCAAAGCATTGTTATGCAAGTGCAGGCTCGTACGCTGGGCGTAGATGAGGCAGCACGCCAGCTCAACATGTATTACAAGGCAGCAGCTCGCAAGAACTTTGAACTGTACCAATACAATCTGCTGGGCCTGCCTGCACAGTCAAAATATGTGGCACGTATTGATGTGCCTGGCATGTTTGCAGAGCCAGTCACTGCGGATTTGATGGACTTTGCAAGCACGAAAGCTGCGCTGGCAAAAGCTGCACGTAGTGGCGCAGGTACGAAGAACCTGGAACTCACGCAAGGGTTGCCAGCTGTCGGTCCCTTCTTGCTACCTAAGAGTGCTGCAATCCTCCAGAACGTGCTGCTCGGTCGAGAGTAATTTTTCTGTTCCACAATTACCCGATGGGGTAAGGAGACGTCATGCCTTTTGCTCAACAGCAATTTCACCCTGTATCTCTAGCATCTGATACTACAGACTATCAAGCCAATACACTGACTCGCCTCACGCAAGCGGTGTCTCGTGGCTTGCCGGCCGCTGCTGCCAGTGGTGCAATAAGCATCTATAACAGTGTACTTGCCAATCCTATCACTGGTCTCAAGGATATTGAGACTGAAAGTTTCCTCCGTAAATACGGTGGCAACGAGATGGGAGACTATTACAAGGATAGTCAGGAAGCCATTGACACTGTTGGCTTTATTGCTACGGCTCTCGTTCCTGGTAGCTTGGGTATCAAGGGACTCAATGTTCTCCGTAGCGGCAATGCCGCTGGAAACTTTGGCAAGTTTCTTGCTATTCCTAGCACGAAGAAGAATCAATATCTGGAGCAGGCACTCCAAGAAGTTGCTAAGGATGGCGGAGCAATCAAGGGCATTCTCTCATCTACCAATCGGCGTAAGCAACTTCTGTGGGAAACTGCTGACCAGACTTTGAATGGTGCAGCCTTTGAGCTGGCAGTGGCTGCTACCATGTTCGATAGCCCCATCTTTGACAACTCTAGCTTGTCTGATTTCGGCTGGAACTTTGCTCTAGGTGCTGGCTTGTCTGGCGCACTGGGAGGCCCCATTGGCTCCATCGCTGCCAAGGGTATTCTCAAGAACGCAGCTACGGAAGTGCAAGCCCAGCTGCGACTGGCTGACCTGATTACTGACCCTAGCAAAATGGGCATGTTGGCAGGCACTGAAGCTCTGCTCATGGCAGAAAGCATTGCAAAGCTGCCGACCAAGTTTGACAATCTGGAATTCACGTATCTTGAGAATGGAAAGAAAAAGAAGATTGAGCTTGAGACTGCTGGGGCTGTGTCTGCTGCCAAGGACTCTGCTGAGCGCCTTGGCACTGAGCAGTTGAAGCTCAAGTTCAATGAGATTGCACAGGGTAATGAGCTTGTTGGTCAGGCATTGTTTGAAGCGCTGCAACGCAAAACTATTGCCTCCAAAACAGCAGGAGATGCACCTACGGAAACCATTCAACAACTGAATGGATATCTCAACATGCTGGCGCGTGTACGCGCAGTTGATCCTGAGCAGCTGGCACTGGAACAGCGCAAATTCTATCTCATAATTGACCCTCAAGGATTGCCCAAGGACAAGAGAAACATTTCTAATCTTTTTTCTCTGAAGCGAGAGAAGGGAACCTCTGGCAAGGAGATTACGAGCAAGCAGCCGTACTATCTCGCCGACGATGTGATGGCGGAGGATTTGCGGCTGGCCTCATTCTCTGATCTTGGTGAAGACAATATCAAGGCAGCGTTCAAGAACAACCCTGGCATTGATCTGATTCAGATTGGCGATGGCTCGTATCGTGTCAATCCCAAGTCTTCCAAGGTTCTCAAGTTCAGGGAGAACCCTAACACCACGAAGATGCTCATGGACTTGGAGAGCTTGCAGTTCTCTCCTGACACTGTGCTGGCGTTTGGCGATATCATTCCTGCTGGCAAGTTGCTCACGGCGGCTGATGCCATCTATGCAGGCACACGAGCATTCCGGCAAGGTGCAAGTGCTGCGGTCAATGTGGCCACTGAACCACTGCAATCCAGTGCTCGTTACGCATGGGCAGCAGGCCAGAACTTCACAGACTTGCGGCGCACTGTCGGCTCCACGATTGACTTGTCTGATCTTCCTGTAGTTGATCGCCTGGTTGAACTGCTGGACCAAGGACTCGTGAAGGAAGACACGCTTCGCACGCTCAAGTTCATTGACGGTGAACGTACTCTAAGCTTTGATGATATCGTCAACTTCCGTTCACTGCCTGAGCAGATGCGTATGGAAGTGCTGGAGACTCAGCTGGCTAAGCTGGATGGCCAAGCTGTGCCGGACACTCGTGCACTCGCCATTCATATGAACAGTTCGCGTGAGTGGGTGGAACAAGCTATTGAGTCTGGCTTTCAGGTCAGTAAGAAAGATCCTCCACTGTTTCCCACGAAGCTGGCACTGCAACCGCGCACTGTGCAGATGGAGTGGGACTTCACGAATCTCATCAAGAACAAGAATGTGGTGCTTCCTGAAGAAGCCTACAACATGAACATGGGTCCGAATCATCTCTGGACGAAGGAGATGACCAAGGAATACCAGCGTGAGATTGCTCGCAAGATTAATATCACCGCAGCTGACACGGTCCTGGGGCCAGCAGATTCTGCACTCATCCCACAGGAATCAGACTTCATTGGCTCCGGAAACAAGTTTGGAAACAAGCTGAGCTTGTCTGCTACCGAGCAGGGCGCTGGCGCTACACTGTTTGGCTCCAGCAATGCAGGCTATGGAGAAGCTGCGCGTCTGTTCGTGCAAGAGATGGGCAAGAATGTGGCGCTGATTTCTCAGCGTTTCCGTGATGCTGTGATTGACACGCTGGCTCCCAATGTGAATGCGCTGCGAGCCAATCCGAGAGCCAGTGCAGAACTTGGCGTCCTGACTACTGCGCTTCGCAAATCAGAGCATCGCTATGTGTTTGATGGCTCTCGCAATCGGCTCATATCGGAAGAAGCTTCTGCACTTGCGTTGAAGCTGGAAGGCGATCTAGAGGCTGCACTTTTTCAGCTTGAAGGCAAAGGCAGGTCACCTCACAGTTTCACCATTACCTCTCCAGAGGTAGCAGACTTTCTGCGCACCAGCACTCAGATCAATGCCAAGCGCCAGGGCAAGTTCACTACACTTTACAATGCCATGGGCCTTGTGAAGAAGCCAGTAGATGAACGTGTGATCTACGTGCCTCCTATCAACACGGTCAAGTACCCATACCATGCCTTTGTCAAGACCAAGGAGAAGGTCGGTGTGAGTTCTAACGTGGGCATGATTACTGCTCGCAGCGAGGAACAGCTTCGTCAACTGGCTGCACAAGTTGGTGATGATTACGATGTATTCTTCAAGCAGAACACGGATAACTATTTCAAGGCCAAGGGAGAATACGAGTATCAGAACACTTTGAACGAGGCCGCAGTCAACAGTGACTTGGCCCGCCGTGGAGTTCTGGCGGACTTCTTCCCTGAGACTCGTCTTGAGAACGTCATGACGGATTGGCTGGAATGGCATGCCAAGCAAGAGGAGAAGCTGGTACGCAATGCTGCTCAGGTGAAGAATCGTGAGTTCTTCTCAGAAATGAACTTTCTGTCTGAGCAATATCGCAAGGTGTCTGAATCTGTCACTCGCGGTATTGGCTCTCAGTTCCGTGCAAAGGTAGCTGATCCGTTTGGAGACTTCACCAAGACCGCGCTCAACATTTCCAAGCAGCAAGAGTTTCCTCTGTTGGATTCTCTCAATGACTTTATCGACAAGGTCAGTTTGGCGGCGGGTGAAGGCATTGAGCGCGGTTTCCGGGATGCAAAGAAGGGACTCATTTCCTGGGAAGACGCAAACAAGATCACGGAAAAATATGGACTTGGCAAGCCATACATGGATGAGGCCACATATCTCACGGCAAACGAAAGAATGCCGATGAATGTGGTGCGTACGTTTCTCCAGAAGGCCAACATGGCTGTGGCTACAACCACGCTGCGGCTTGACTTCCTCAACTCACTCGTCAACATCATTTCTACTCCCGTCATGCTGGGAACGGAAATGGCCAGCATTCGGCGCATGATTGCCACGGATGATGTGGCGGCTGGCAAGCTCCGTGAACTCATGAGCGTGAAGGTACCTGGCAGAGACTACAGTGTGCCGTCTACTACGAAGTTGATTGCACAGTCCATTGAGAACTTTTTCTCTGCGGGTAAAGACCAACTGCTCACCCGTTACGAGAACATTGGAGCCATCAAGAAGGTCAGTCAGTTGTACCATGAAATGCTGGATGATCTGAGCTTCAATCCTACGATCAATCCTAGCGAAGCGCTGAACAAGCTGGAGCGCGGAGTTGAGACAGCTGCGAAGATCACAGGCAATACGTTCTCGGAAGACTTCACACGCTTTGTGTCTGCTGATGTGATGCGGCAAATGTCTGATCCGCTGGTGCAGGCTGGCAAGATGACAGTGAAGGAGCAGAACGCATATATCTCCACCTTTGTGAATCGGGTGCAGGGAAACTATGTGACCAGTCAGCGGCCCATTGTCTTCCAAGGCACAGTGGGTGCAGCAGTCTCGCTGTTTCAAACGTATGCGTTTAACGTTCTTCAGCAGCTTCATCGCCACATGGAGCGGGGAGATAAGCGCACGCTTGCTATCTTTGCAGGCTTGCAGTCCACGATCTTCGGCTTGAATGGCCTGCCGTTCTTTGACGCAGCCAACACTTATATTCTCGGCAAGCACATCGCAAGCAATCCTGAACATAAGGACATGTACAGTGTTCTTCCATCGTTTAACAAAGAGCTGGGGGACTGGATGCTGTATGGTACAGCGTCTGCTTTCCCATTGCTCACTGGAGCAAGTCCTGCGCTGTTTACTCGTGGCGATATCAATCCTCGTCACATTACTATACTGCCTACTAATATTGTTGATGTTCCAGCTGTCAGCGCTAGCATCAGACTCGTGGATCAAATCTATGAGTTTGGTAAGAATGTTGCTGGGGGAGCCGATATAAGTGCTTCCATGCTTCGTGCTCTGGAGCATCAGGGGTGGAATAGGCCATTGGCAGGATTTGCGCAAGTGCTGTCTGGCAGAACTACGACAAGCACGGGCTCACTCATCAGTGCAGCCAATGAGTTCGAGACTACAGCTATGCTGACTTCGTTGCAGGATAGACTTGTGGATTTCGGCGGAGTCACGAGACTGCTGGGCAGCCGCCCCATGGATGAAGCAGTTGCGCTGAATACACTCTACCGTGAGAAGCGATACGAAGCAATGGACAAAGCACGTATCGAGCGTTTAGGTGAAGTTGTCAAGAGCAAACTCTATGCTGGCGATGTGCCTACGGATGATGAATACCAAGACTTTCTCACTCGTTATGCACGAAGCGGCGGACGCGCAGAGACATTTAACCAAGCGTACATGCGCTGGACAAGAGACGCCAATGAAAGCGTAGTCAATCAGATGTTGGAAAAGAATAAGAATCCATTCAGTGTCAAGCTGTTTGAGATTATGGGTGGCGAGCCACTGCCGGATTGAAAGTTGACAAAACGAAAGGCCAAAGAAAAAGCCCCCGAATGGGGGCTTTGTGTTTTGTGCTGGGGATGTTTCAATACCCGTGTGGTTGGCTTGGTTGAATTGGCTTGCTTGCCAAACGAATCTGAGCTTCCAACAATCTGCGAATCATGGGTTCAGGCTTCCAATAGCCTGGGCCTTTCAGCACCTTGCCCCGCTCATCATAGATTGGCCTACCATCTGGTCCCAGCTTGGAGAAGTTAGAACTCATGATGATGCCGAGAATGTCATTGCTGCGAAGGCCATACTTACGCATTTCACTGGCGCAGTAGACCATGATATCGCCAAGCCAATCGGCAATATCAGTCATGATTTCCAGGGGGTCTACATTGCCGGCCTCCAGCTTGTCTACCAAATCTCCCGCCTCTGCCATTTCCTCTTGCAGGATATCGTGGAATTTGCGGAGTAGACTAATCATTTTCTCTGGAGTCCCTGCACGAAGTGTAGGACTATCTGGGGCCTCTAGGCCATACATCTTGTTGAAATTTTCGATGGCCTTGTCCAGGACAAAACCGCTGGGCAGTGCAGATTCTGGCTCTGGGCTTTCCAGAATCGTAGCCGTTGTGTCTGTCACGCCATCCAGCGTGTAGACTCTACCAGACACCAAATCTGTGATGTCTTTGAGAGGCTTGTCGTGGGAAATGGTGATGGTGATTCGAGTTGTCTGTTTCATGTTTCTGTTCCATGTAGTTTGCGAATTTCTGGGCCGGCCGTGTAAAAGTTCACATAGGGACCACGTGGACTTTTCTCTTTGAACTTCTCAATGTATCCTTCTTCAAGGAGACGAAAGACCAGAGAGTAGACGTCGCAACTGCGCCGTGATCCTGCGAACTTTATTCCAATGTCTGTAGTGCTGAGTATCTCGTCAGGATGAACTGCGAAGAATGCTAGCACTTTGAATGCTGTGTAGTTGCTTCTATCCTTTCTCCTTCCACTTGCGTGGCGTAATGCTTGGCTTCCACTGCGTAGTTTTGTGGGACTTTGGATCATGTGTTGGTTTCCTTTGTTGTTTGTAGCTCCTGCACCGGCTTGGTCAGCGCGTCGCGGAGGTCGGTGATTGGCTTCTCGGCTGAATCAGCAGCATCGTTCGCATAGCCCCATCCGGTGACGTGTTCACCCCCAATGTTGTAGATGGCGTTTTGCAGTAGCTCCAACGCCTCCAGCGCCTGCTGCAATACAGCTTCATCAACCAAAACTTTGCTCATCTATCATTCTCCTTCAACAAGGAAAAGTCACAATACACATGCTTATTGCTAAGCATCTTACGAACAATCAAGTATCCTTGTGCATTTCCTGTCTTGGTGCGAGACACGTATTGTATCTTTCCCCCCTGTACAAGACCTGCAAGAAGTTTGTTCAAATCCTCTGGCTTGTCCAGATCGCTTTGCACTTGCTTCCACAATGCTGGCGTATCCATTGGAATCTTTGCATCACTCAGCACAGATATCAATCGTGCCGCAACGTCTGCGTTCTTTGCCTTGCCAAACTCTCCCATTGCATTGGGCATTCTGTGTTCCGTATATGTCAACAGAGTGTTGGCAAAGAGAACATCTTCGGCACGAATCTCAGTCCTGCGGTTTGCAGCGGCAGTCAGCAGACACAGCTTCAACAGGTGCGTGTATCGTCTGGTGCTGTAATGCTTGAACCGCGCATCTTCCAGGCCTTCAAAGCTGTGATAGATTGTCTGCAACATATCTCTCGCCTTGCTGGACATGGTTGCCTCGCCGGAGACTTGCGTCTTAATCTCCACAAACTCATCGATGAGTTGCTGCTTCAGACTGTCTGGCGGCTTCTCAGGGAATGCAAACTTCTTACCACTGCTTTCACCAAAGACCAGAATCAATCGAGACAGAAAGCCTTGACCAAGTGTCTGCGGTGGGAATGCTTCTGCAAAACCTGCATGAGTATTGCCACTCAGAATATTGATCGTCGGTTGAAAGATGGAGACAGATCGTGAAGTCTTCAGTCTCTGTTTGAACGGTGCAATGGGGTCATCCCAATCCCAAAGACTGCCAAGAAGACTAAGGAATTCAAGATTCCCTGAGCCAACGAATTCGTTGAACTCATCTGCAACAACGAAAACTTCACGAGGATCAGCGTTAGCATAGTCGTCTCCAAAGAGATTACGCATCACAGTGCTGGCATCTTTGACAGAACCTGTGTCATCTTCCACACCTTCCAAGTCCAGCAGAAACTTCTCCTTGGATGTTCTCTCTGCTGAAAACTTGTCATAGCCAGATGCACTCAGAATGCGCTTGCTTGTCTTGATGGCCGTTGACTTTCTCGTGCCTGGGTCACCAATCAGCATCACATACATGTTTGGGAAGATGCGAAAGTCTGCGAATGGCAGGTAGAATTGCCGGCCGAGACTGGATGCCAGACAAGACATAAGACTCCAGCGGTGAAACACCATTGGAGGCTCTGTCTTCTCAGTGTATTTGAAGTACAGATCGGAGAGAGTTTGAACACTCACTTCAAGTCTCCCCAATACTTCTCACCTGAGTTCATATCAGGCGGGATGGTCATAGTTCTCACTACGCCATCCGTGCCCTTGACTTTAACACTCTCCTTCATTCGCTCCAATACAACACCAGGAGTGTCAGTCCCACGATAAGCAAAGAACAGACTGTCATGAATCTGGGCCTTGAGCCTGACTTTGTCCCGTAAATCTCCATAAACAGAATCGTGCCAAATGCGATAAAAGACACGATTGATGATACCCACAGAAAAGTTTTGAGGTCCATGTGCTACTGCCGCGTTAAGTGCTGGTTTGGATGCAGTTGGGTCAGCAAAGAAATGCCGAGTCCAACCAAGGGGACTGACCAGTTTCTTGGTCAGCTTGATGGTACGCTTGACTTCATCGTACCAATCTTTCTTCACTTCTGGGTAGGTTTGCTCGTATGTTTTCAGGAGGTGTGTGCAGACTTGCTGGAGCGTCCAGCGCGCCGGAAGTTTAAGGAGATTGCGGGCCTCTGCAACCGCCTTCGGACCCATAGTGTCGAGGAGAACTGCTGCGCCCATGTTATAATTCGACCCATGGTTGACACGCTTGGAGAGATTTCTAAGCGGTTTGCTGACTTCTTCGTAAGGGACTCCAAAGAACTTGTGAGCATTCCAACTGTGATAATCTCTGTCTGACTCCACGAGAGTAATGAGACTCGTACATCCGGACATGTATCCGACGCATCGAGCTTCACTCTGAGCATAGTCCCCTTCTGCCAGTCCTTCCCAGTCGCTGTCAACCATGATCCACGACTTGACTGCTTTACCTTGAGGTATATTTTGAATTTGCAGTCCGGTCCAGAAACTTGATTCAGTACTAGCAAGGCGACCTGTATCAGTTCCGGCAGGGTTTGTCTTGTAGTAGAGTCGGCCATTCCAGAATTTCTCCCAAACGAAATAGGTGGACAGAAGTTTTGCCTGCTTGCGATATGCAAGGATGGCAGACACGATGAGTTCATTGAATGGATGAACAGCCGCGCAAGCAGTCATAGCCTTTGCGTCTGCGCTCTCCACTTCCCCCATTCCCAGAACCTTGAGCAGTCTCTTGCACTGGTCAGGACTTGCAGGATTGAAGCTGGGTCCAAACCATGCGTGGAGTTTTGCACGTTGCTTTTCTACTGCAGCTTCCGCAGCTGCCTTGGCTTCGTCAAACTTTGCACGATCCAGGCTCAGACCATCTGCTTCCATGTGTAGGCATGGGAAGACCAGTGGGAACTCCATCAGGTAGTTACGCAGCGCCCACTCAGGAACTTCCAGCATGAGGGAGCACCAAGCATTCAGAGTTGCCCAGCAATCACGCGCATTGTATTCAAACAGGCTGAACTCGTCGCCGGCCGCATCATCTTTCCAAAATCTGATACGCCGCACAGAGAATGCAGTGATGAAATCTAGACGCTTGGGCAGTTCTGAATACCAGGAATGGAACAGATGCTGCGTGTCATAGAGCCAGTTATGCACTGGCACATTGAAGCGCAGAAAGTAGAGATTGTCATACATTCCATTCTGGAATATCTTGGGCGGCGCTGAGGCATTCAGGTTGCGTACAAACTGATGAGCCAGCATGTCCTTGAATGGAACAACTACAGAGTGAGTGCTGCCGTCGCTAAACAAGCCACAATAGCCAACGCAATGAATGCGTCGCAGATCGTCGCCCACATAGGTTTCAATGTCAACTGCGAGTAGTCTGGCATGTGAGAATTTCTCCAGCAGCCTTGCACTTGATTCTGGCTTCCAGACTTCCCATGTGAATGCAGTCTGCGGGAACCAACTTTCGGGCCTGGTAAGTTTGCTGATGAATCGCTTGAAAACAAATGGGCCTTCGGCCGTCGTGACCAGATGTTGCAGCGGATTGAGAATGAGAACTTGCGCATCTTTAGTTCCTCCCAGTGCATGAGCAGGAATGGTGAAGAATGAGCCAGCGTAATCATCCAGTGTGAGGCGCCGCTTGAGTCCACGCTTGTCAAGAGGATGACGAAAATCTAGCTGAGTGCCAAGCAGCATGGGCAGCATGTCTGCATTCGTGCAGATGATGCCATCCAGATCATGTAGTTTGATCTTAGCTGCAAGCCCAGCAAGATACTCCTCCGTTGCCAGGCTCACCTTGACGCTGTGAGCGCCGATCATTTCATTCAGTCTTGGAAGAAACGCACGATCCAAGGGAGTGCCAAAGAATGCAAGTTTCATAATGATTTGAGTTATGTGGACCTCAGACGAAAAAGCCCACAACAATAAAGCTGTGGGCTCTTGGAGTATGAAGTCGGAAACCCTTACAGGATCACGACGTCACGCAGGGAGAAGTCAAAGCGATCCGCTTCCTTCTTGTTCTGCTTGCGGACAAGCGATGCAGCCACCGTGACCTTGTCGATCTGCGCAATGGTTTCACCCATGTTCTGAGTGCCGAAATGCTGAGCAAACGGCGCGCAGGCTTCCTTCAGGAATCCGATGCCGAACTCATTGATGGTGCCATCCTTCTTGAACGGTGAGAAGATCTGCGAGAACTTCTGGCCGACGGCCGCTTGCTTCTCTTCTTCAGGGTTCTTCACCTCGTTCACAGCTTCCACGACGTAGCTGAACTTGATGTATTCATTGCCGCTGTTCTCCGAAGTCTCGCGCGAAGCAGAAACTTGCAAAGAGTAATGGCCCGTGGGAGGAACACCGACAGGTGGCAGGTCTTCGATATCATCCATCGAAGCGTTCATCAGGGCGTCGAGGTCAGAGAAAGTTGCTTTGGACATGATGTGTGTTTGAAAAAAGATTTGAAAAGATTGAGAAAGGATTGGGTTGAGTTGTGTGGATTGCGGTTTAGTCAGTGCCTCCGTGGTTGCGGTTTGAAAGAATCTCTTGGATCAGTTGTTCTGACGGCTTGAAGTAACTGCTACGTTCCCAGCCAGCAGCCTTACGCAATTCCAGTTCCAAAGACGCCAGAAGATTCCAGATCATCTGTGCTTTGTGCAAGCATTGCGTGTCAGGATCAACTGTTTCTCCGCGGCCAAGCGCCATCATGTGACGCCCGAATGCTTCCATGTATCGCTCTTCTCCGTTGGGTACAGTCACCCAGCCGTTGGGAGTATACTTCTGTGCACCTTTCGTTGTCACATCTGCAATAGCAGTGAGTGCGTGAGCAAAGCCACTGATGCACAGCCACGGAAGAACTTTACCAGAATCCAGTTTCGCGCCGGGTTCATGCTGGCTCTTGCCAGTTGGATCAGATTCTGTGGAAGGAGTAGGCATAGAAGGCGCTCTCAAAACATCAGTGAAAATGTCTTTCAGTGTACGGTATTCTGAACTCATTGTCAACCCCTCTGAAAGAGAGAAAGCAGAGACAGTTCGCCGCCTTTCTTCTCATCCACATCCACAGCCAGCCGTGATCCGGTAATGATCGTGGGGCTGTAGGTGCTGGAACTGTACGCGCGATGCTGCTTGTTGACCACTGCACAATGCACTACGCTGTCGAAATACTTGGCAGCGTTCAGCGAGAAGTTGCGCGTGCCAGCAACAGGAACAATCTTCTCACGGCCTTCCAGACTTTCACTCTCCAGTTCATGACTGATGGCTACGACGTTAATGTCCACCACCTGAATGAAGCTGAGCACTTGCTCCATCAGACTACCTTGCACAGCATAGTCTGTGAATGTCTTCTTGTATTCTTCGCCACCGGGCTTCTGGAGTTCCTTGAGAATACCCTTGTTCATGGCACTGTTGGCCAGCTGGCTCAGACTGTCAATGACGAGAATGTCATTGGCTCCAAACTTGGCAAGGTCAAGTTCAGAGTGCTTGGCTTCTGCATCTTTTGCACAGATAGGGCAGTTGATCTTGCCATGGGAGGAACAGATCTTTTTCACACCGCCACGAATCACTTCACGCACTGTGTCGATGGCAATGGGATAGAGTCTGTGATCGGGGATGGAAATCACATTCACATTCTTGCGAAACTTGGGGTCAAGGATCACAGGATTGAGTAGTGTTTTGATCCCGTTCTCAAGGTCCATCCAGTGCAGCGTGAAATGCTCTGCGAGTTTTCCCACGAGTGCAGTCTTGCCAGTCTTCGGCGCACCGTAGACAAGTACCTTTGCGCGCGTGGCAGATGAGTAATCATTCAGATTCATGTGAGTCTTTCAGTGAGGAGTTGTGTTGGAGGGAGGAGAAGTCATCAGGTGAAGTTGCCGCTGGAGAAGTCCAATGATGCGGTCCACATCTGCTTGCTCCACTTCGACAGTTATGATTGCGAAGAATTTGTAGATGGGGCCAGAGAGAGTGTGCTCTGTTTCTTGCTTGTCCAATGCAATGCGGAACACGGCACCTGTTCCTTCTCGCTGACTTACTACATATTTCAAATCCAGCTTTTCCATGATTGCGCAGAGAGCTTCTGCTGCTTGATCGTTGGAAAGAGGAATCTTTGATGTGACAGTTGCAGCGTAGTTGATACCGCAAGGAATCATGGAATCCATGCCTACCATCGGTGCCGGACAAACTCCAATGAACACTTCATGTGCAGAGTCACCGAAGGTGAGAGAGGGCTGTCCAGGAAACCCAGCAAGATCAGCATCCAGCATCTTGTATTTGTGCGGATTCACTTCACCTGTACGAACTACCTTGGGCATCTTAAACAGGCTTTTCACATCAAACTTGTCAGAGTTGCTCATTCAGTCTCTCCTTTTGTCGCTGCGTGATTTCTGTCAGCGTGGTTGCAAAGTCAATGTGTTCAATCTTCTGCATGTCTGCGATGCTTTGAATGCGTGGCAGGTCACCAAAGTTCTTGCCGAAGGCGTGTGATGTTGAGAACTCACAAGTCTCGAAGAACTCACAGCGCTTCATGAAGTTGAAGCATGATCTTCCCCGCTTGGGGAAGAAGTTGAGTTCTGTGTAGTGCTCGATCTGCTGGTGCAGAAGCAGTTGATCTTGAATCCACTCTGCTTTCTTGAGCGCATTCTTCACGAACTCAAACTGCATCCACTTCTGGCTGGAGGCACTGTAGACTGTGTAGAGCACAGAGTATTCTGTACCACCGAGCATGTCCACTACGATTGCGTATGACAGTGCCTGATCTGAGTTGGCATACATGACGGGATCGACGCTGGTGAATCCAGTAGTCTTGTTCTCTTTGACCAGGAATCTGCCAGTCTCACGATGCTGAAGCACTTCGTCAATGTGGCCACTGTAGAAATGGCCATCTTCAAAGTCAATGGCAATGGTCCCTTCGATCTTAACAGAGTCATACTCTGCGAGATTGGTTTCCGTCTGGAAGAATTCCTCGTAAGCATACAGCGCCCAGATGGCTTCAAAGAAACTCTTGCCTGCACTGCGTGTAGCCTTGCGTTCTTCCATGAAAAGATCAATGTCCCATGCAAGAAACGCTGCCCATGTTGCTTCGTTGATATCTCGTGTCTTGTCGTAAACGGCAACACCCGCACCAACTGCGTGACCAAACGCGAAGGTGGGAGAATTGATGCGATCTGCTGTGCCCGCTTCGGCTTGCAGTTTCTTGATCTGATATTTGCGCGGGCAGCTGTGGAAGATGTCAGCTGTAGAATAGGTGATGAGGTTTTGGTGTGCAACCAGTGTGCTGTAGTTGTCCTTGAGCACTTTGACTGCGGCGCCAAAACCTGGCGTGGCTTCTGTCACGCTTGTTGCGAGAATGTCATTCATGTTCATGTCTGTTTCTCCTGCTTACAGATCATCAATGGCAATCTTCTTGCGCGATCCCGAAGCACTCGTGCCCTTGGCCGCAGCCTTGACAATCTCAGTCTTCGTGTGCACTTGTGCTGCATCAATGATGCGAGCAATCTCTGCGTCATCCAACAGATGCACAGTCTCAGGATAGCTGATGAGCAGACTGTGAACATTGCGAAGATGCTGCGGCATCATGGGGTCTTTGGCAAGCAACGTAGATTCCAGCGATGCCAGGGACATCTCTAGCTTGGTCATTACGTCATGCGGGATTGCATCATTTGTCTTCATGGTTCTTTCTCTCCAGGAAAGTGGCTCGGCCGCGGCTCCGCCGTTGCAAAATGTGAGGGTCACAGATATGTTGTCGAGTGCAGTCATGCGCTCTCTGTCAGACAGCTGCATGAATTGCCACTCGATACGATCCAGCTTCAGATCACTGAGTGGTCGTTGCCAGTGAGCAAGCGTGTGTTCTAGCAAAGTTCTGCGTTGATAAGATTCCAGAGGAATCCAATCTTTGGCAAGCACTGCACTGGGGAATCTGTGAAGAACATTCAACACCAGTGGCAATGCAATGCTTGGCTCTGCCAAGAAGCGTGACGCCGGCGAAGTGATATGAAAACAAAACCCTCGGGCTACATGAGCAACGAGGGTTCTTCGTTGTAGTTCCTCAGAGAATGGAGGAACAAAATAATGGAGTCTGGCCATGTTAGTCAGTGATGACCTGAGTCTTCTCAACTTCAATGGGCAAGCCATCACGGTTGTTGATGAACAGATCAAGGTTCATGGGCAGAGTCGTTCCATCAACGTATGCAGAGATACGGAGAACAGAGAAGGTGCCGAACTGTTGAAGCTGCTGGGTAACACGAGTGACGTTGTGAAGTTCAGTGCGAGTATACATGATGTGTCCTTTGATTGAGGTTGCTGAGACTATAGGGCTGTGAGATACAGAAGGGTGAAGTCAATTCTTGTATGTGTTGCAGATAGCTCAGTTCTTGTGATGACTAGCTTGCTCCAGCCTACCAAGCCTGCTTGCCGCCGTGCAACATTCTCCGCAGTCTTGACACGCTTGACACCATCTTCAACAGTGCGAGCATGTTCCTTGCTGACAGTGATGGATGCGCTGCCAGTTTGTTTGATTGTGTTCCAGATGGTATGATATCTGGAACTGAGAATCATATGTTCTCTACACTGAACATTTTTCTGCGGTGTTCTGTTGTGTTACAGAGCCTGAAAGTTCCAACTTGCTCAGTGCTTGCGTATGAACACTTGAGAAACTTACCGTCATAAGTTTCCATGCCAATGCTAGAGCATTGTTTCTGATAGGCAATGAACTTGCGTACCATCATGACGCGCAGACTCTCGTACTCTTTTTGCGATAGCGCCGACACGCGAATGGTCTCGCCATCCATCACGACGCTATTGAAAATAGACTGTAGAGTTTTCAATCAATGCTCCTAGCGGCTTCTTCTTGCAGTGCTTCGTCTACAAGTGTTTCGATTCTGTGTATGTCTTGAGGCGTCAGATCACGCTCAAGGATTTTACGCGGTTGGCCGTGAGAAACTTTCCAATGGGAAGAATATACAATCCATGCACCATCAGAATCATAGCTTACCCAGCGATGCTGCACAAAACCATTCCGCACCAGAGTGATTTGAAACCCATGTTCCCCGTCAAGTTCATGTGGACGAAAACTTGTGTGATCCAGGGAAGTTTTGTTGATAGTAGATGGAGTGGTCATGCTGGGGAAAAAGCAAAGTGAGAAAAAAGGGGACCGAAGTCCCCTCTTGCTTGGCTCTGAGAACTGCTCAGAATCAGAGCAGGTCCAGATTCGCAGCCTTCTCCGGCTCGCTGATCCACTTCTGGAACTTCTCGCTCACGCGGCTGGCGCAGTTGCCAGTGTCTTCCAGATTGGCAGAGTTGGCCATGTAGATGTCCAGTTGATCCACCAGAACGCGCAGCACTTCCTTGTTCGCTTTGGCCTTGGCAGGCTTCTTGAACAGATTGATGTGGTTCTTGATCCGATCCGCAGTCTTGCCAGTGGCAGCAACCATGACGGCCAGATAGTCTTCGAAGAATGCAGTCCAGTCTTCTTCGGAAATGGCTGCGGCACCACGGCGAGCAGGCGGGATGCTGGCGATGTACGCAAGCGTCAGCTTGTCGTAGTCCAGATGAGCAGACGAAACCACCTTGGAATCATCGTCACCGAAAGCGTCGATGACTTCGTCGAATTGTTCACGCGCTTGAGCGTAAACGATATCGGCAACGGCGGAACGAATCAGCTCAGCTTCCTTGCTCTCAGGATTGCTGACCAGAACATCGACGATATCCTGATCGCTGGGCACCGGCAGATCGCAGGTAACGGAATCTTGCTTGCGAGTGCGGCCGATTTCGTTGCCAGCTTCGTCCGTGATCTTGCGGCTCTTGAAGTTGAACTTGTATTGCTTGGCGATTGCCATGATGGAGTTCCTTTGCAAACTGTGTTGCGTAGTTGAGGGAAGTTGCCAGTGGGGCCAGACTGGCGGCTGGTGAAGTTTCAGTATGCCCCAAGCATAGGGTCATGTCAAGGGGGTACCGATTGGATGGGATGAAAATGGGTGTTTACGAATATGGCCACCACGCCGGAGCAGTACGATTCTTCCATGCTGCGAAAGCTGCCTTGTCATCAATGTAGTATTGACGATAGATGTCCACGGCGTCTTGGTGAGGTGTAGATGTGGAGCGCAGAATCTCGCTTTTGACAGCTACTGCAAAGTGAGTGGGAAGTTCCGTTGCACTGTGAATTCCATGCAGATTCAGAAACACTGCAAGTTCCTGGAGCCACGGAAGATACTCGTGTTCTGCGGAGAGTGGATAGCGATGTTGATGTTCTGCGCAAAGAGCCAGAGCAAGTCTGCAAAGATAGTTGAAATGCTTGATGTCTTTGAAAACCCACTGTGTGCATGGATGCTTGGTCATGCTGGCACCTAATGGTCTGCAAGGAATCTGCGCCAGCGCTGGTGGCAAAGTCTTGGAAAGCGCTGGGAAATTATGCTGAACCAGAACTGTGACCAGCATCTGTGTGGATTCATTTATCATCTTGACAACATGCTTGTTGCAATGATATGCAGCATTATTGCGATGATGAACAAGGGGAGACATTGAACGAGA
>Ga0209990_10001075_pt1 | contig 24380 bp, 21 predicted proteins | sample NOAtaG_6_FD_187304 | JGI IMG/M metagenome (GOLD analysis project Ga0209990, IMG submission 187304) | Freshwater lake microbial communities from Lake Erie, under a cyanobacterial bloom - NOAA_Erie_Diel5S_2200h metaG (SPAdes) (version 2) | ecosystem: Environmental > Aquatic > Freshwater > Lake ...
TCAAATATTAAAGATAAATACTAATGCTCTTGGCTCGCAAATAATTTTTTCTTAGACTTTAATAATTCAGACTCAACTAACTTATGAAAGTTCTTATTGCAGATTTTGACTTGTTTTACAAGATTGGCGGTGGTCAAACTTTTTATAAAAACTTAATTAAAAAAAATCCGAACATAGATTTCTATTATTTTAGGATTTTGGAACAGACTTCAGACAGTCAACTCCCAAACGCACATCCAATTGATTTTCGGGAAAATTATCATATTTCTAGTTATTCGCAATTTAATGATTTAACACCACCACGGTGGATTTATAGAGCGTTTATTATGGCAAATAATATTGCCTTTTCAGTGGCGGGGCATACATTTGATGTCGTAGATTTTCCAGATTATGAACAATTCGGTACAATGCTTCGTCCTGCTTTCCAGTATCACAATGTAGATTGTGATAGATTTGTTCTTTCAATGCATGGGAATATCTCCACCTCTATACAGCTTAATTGGTTTAGCAATAACAAAGTAGATCAAACTTTGGTTTTGCAAGAAAAAATTCAGTACTGCGTAGCTGATATTCGATACAGCATGAGTAAAATACACATTGAAAAATGGGAAAAATCTACTGGATTGGGTTCTGTTTATTTAGATCCTTTTTCTATCATATCCCTACCCAAACCCCAATTAGCTAAATCATCATCAGATAAACCCAGTATCAGTTTTATTGGGCGAACAGAAAAACTCAAAGGACCAGATATCTTCATTGAGCTTGCTTCTTGGCTTCCTCGTTCTAAGTATAGCAAGGCAGTCATTATCGGCTCAGATTCTTTTGACGATCAAGGTATTGTCAGTTCTGGATTTTTTCTTCGTCAAATGATTAAAAATAGATCTCAGAGTGAAATCTGTGTATTGCCAGCTATGAGTCACGATGAACTCTCTCAAAATATTTTTTCTAATAAATCAATTGTAATTCTTCCATCTAAATATGACACGCTTAACTTAACAGCGATTGAATCCTTGTTTTCTGGATGTCCAACGTCTATTGGTACGGGGGCTGGAGTAGTCAAGTTGCTGAAAGAAACTTTTCCCCATATCCCTTTTAGTACAATTGATATCAACAATATTTATTCCTGCATTCCAGATATTTGTTCGCTTCTTGATAATTATGATGACTATCGTTATCAACTTGTAGAAGTATTATCCAAGGTTTCACCAGAATTAATAGACTCGCTAATAGAAGAAGTATATTCAGGTGAACCAGTTTATGATCAGTCTACACGTGGCAAAATGCATTACTGGTACTCCTTATTGATGGGAGTTCAAGACAGGAGAAAAATGAGATTTTCTCCTGTCTTCATAATAGCCAAGAAAAAGCTTCGCAAAGTTGCATCTAATCTAAAATTGGCGCTGCCTTTAAAGAAGACCAAGCTTTTTATAAAAAATCCAAAAGAATTTATAAGAAACAAAGTTTTACCTGAATTATTTAAAAACAACTATGCAGATTTTAGAATTCTTGACCAAGGTGTAAAATCATTATCACTTCTTAGTAAATACAGGAATATATTTCTTCTAGATGAAGGTAGTAGTAATGATCTGGAGAAAAAACTGAAGTTTTGCTGGGACTTAGCCAATGAGTATCGAGTTGATCGGGTGCGTATTTGGAGAGAGATTGCTAGATTAGAGAGCCTACGTGGAAATGATGTTTTTGCGGTTACTTACTATTTAAGAGGGATGAGAACCCTTGGAGTAGATCGTTTTGGAGATTTGGAAACAGTTATTCCGATATTAAATTCTAATGGATTCAACCGAGAATCTTTTGTAGCAGAAGCCATGTATGGCAAGTCTTCTTTAAGTACTGAGATGGCTAAAAATATCTTGGATAAAGCTTTAGTTGACAATAAAAACAATTCAAAATGGGAGTATGAATTTGTTGATGATCGCCGACAATCATCTGTTTACAAAGTGTCTATTATTGTTTCTCTTTACAATGCTGCCCTGAAACTTCCATTGTTTTTGCAAACTCTTCAATATCAGACCTTAGTTAAAGCTGGTGTAGTTGAGATAATCCTTATTGATAGTGGTTCTCCTGCCGATGAGTACGGCGCATTTGTCCAGACTGTAGCTTCTTTAGATATACCAATTATATTTGCTCGAAGTGCCAAACGCGAAACAATTCAGAGTGCTTGGAATCGAGGTATAGATCTTTCACGTTCTCCTTATTTGACTTTTTTGGGTGTAGATGAAACTATTCTGCCAGAATGTTTAGAAATTCTTGCTAATGAGCTAGATGCTGATCTAACCCTCGATTGGGTACAAGCAAATAGTTTAATGACAAATGTTGATAATCAAGGAATGTGGGTAAACGACATTATGACTTATGATAGGCGAGATTACAAACAGGATTTGGTTTACTTAGACACTTGTTATTTGTCTTGGGTAGGAGCGTTATATCGTCGTTCTATTCATGATCGATTTGGTTATTATGATGCATCATTTACTGCCGCTGGAGACACTGAGTTTAAGGGGCGCGTACTGCCGTTTATTAAAACTAAGACGATACCAAAAACACTAGGTATTTTTCGCAACTATCCAGAAGAAAGAACTACACAGCATCCTAGAGCGGAGATTGAGGATTTACGAGCTTGGTACTTACATAGAACTTTAGCTGGTGTTGAATATGCTTTCGCCAACAGAAATACTTTTGAAGCAGAAGATTTGTTTTATACTTGTTTGCGATATCGCAAGTCATTTTGTGGTCATTGGAGTACTGATATAGAATATGCCTATAATATTGGATGTTTTTTACATCAAAAACATCCAAATTCATTAGCCTTAAAATACTTGCCAAGTACTAAAAGATTACTTGATATTTATCGAAATTTAGATTCGATATCACGCCTTTCTAAAACCTCACCTAGCATTGAAGTTTTTCATGCAAGTAATGCGATTAAAGAAGTCGAGCAAGTGCATAAGGATATAAATACTCAAGATTTGGATCCTATGTACCAAATTTTCAATGATAATCGCCATGAGCAGCACTCGTCTCTGTGGTTTAGCGATATATGAAAAAAACTATAAATCCTTCTTGAATCAAGCTATTAGTTGACGTTCCAATTACAAATTTAAATTAATTAATATACATGTTAAAACTTTTTAAGAATTGGCTCAAAAAGAAACTCCGCAAAGCACTTGCCATCTCAGAACTAGAAGATTCAATCCAAAGGCTTCGCAATTCTATTTCTCACGAAAGTTCCCAGTCTCTTGGATCTGACAGCATAACATCATTGTTAGTAGATCTAATTAACAGTAGTAAAGCTGGTTCAGTGTTCACTTGTAAGATCAATAATATGGATCTACTAGCACCTGTAGAAATCTTACATCTATGCCCCCATTGTATTCATCCGCAACCAGATCAAAAATTAACTTATTTTGTTGAAACCCGCCAGTCGGATTGGTTATGTTCACATTTGAAATTATTCTACTCAAAAAGAATATTTAGGATATTTCCCTTAATCATCGTTTTTCTGGCTTTATCTACTTTTTTAAATTTTTTCAAAACCTTCTGTACTGTTCCTTGGGATGTTTTTATTTCAGACGCTTTGTCTATTTTAGGATCTTACTTAATTAATCATAAAAGCCATGGCATTTACTATAATGGAGCGATGTGGAGCTTGACTGTTGAGATGCAGTTCTATTTGATTTTTCCTGTGCTTTTGATTTTGTTTTACAAAATCCGCAATAACTCTCTAAAAGGCATAAATATAATACTGATATCCACTTATTTAGCGATCGCAGCCTTACTAAGAACAATAATTGCTTATAGTGACGTATTAAATTTCAAACTAACAGGATTTCTTTACCATATTGCACAGTGGAAATTTGATTTTCTAATTCTCGGGATCATGGTGTATTTCTTGAATTTAAATCTTCCAATTAATAGCAAAAAAGCCCTGAAATTAACCGCCTTTTTATTACTATTATTCCCTCTTATTCTTTCTTATCAATTAGGTGCTGGTTTGTCTTTAGCAACTCAAGAAAAACTTTTATACACCTTAGGCTATCTAGTGTTTGGGCTATGCTTTTTTGGTGTACTAAAAATCGCATCGCTTGATAAAGATTTATTTACGATACATCCATTTATAGATAGATTTGTTGAATATCTAGGGAGTCGCAGCTATAGCATTTATGTTCTTCACTTTCCCGCTCTAGTAATCGTCTGGATGATAATTAATCATTTTTTTTCGTCAATCTTTTACATAAATCCCATCTATTATGGGCTTGCTCAAGCCGTAATATTTATGTTAGTTGGCATTCCACTGGCAGAAATATCTTTTCGATACATTGAGCAGCCAGCGATTAGTATGGGAGAATTTATAATCAACAAGTATCAGATTGACAAAAAATGAGACTTATCAAAGATGTTGATGTTTACCGATGCTTAAAATCTAATTATATTGCTTCATAAACTATACTGAATGCCAAAACTAAATCATCTATGAAATGTCGTGTTTGTGATTCCATAAATTTAGAACTTGCTGTTGATCTTGGTTCCCAACCTTGGTGCAACCACTTTCTGAAGTCAGAAGAAATTGGTAAAGAACCTTTCTATCCTTTGCGCGTGCTTTACTGTCATGACTGTGCCACAACCCAGCTAGACTACACCGTAAAAAAAGAAATCATGTTTGGCGACCACACGTATCTATCTGGTGTCACCAAATCTCTAAGCGAACATTTCAAAACAGTCGCACAAGAAGTAGATACACGATTTTTACAAGATGCGCAATCTAAATCTTTTCTAGATATTGGTTCTAACGATGGTACTCAACTGCAACATTTTAAGGCTCTAGGCTATGACGTGCTTGGGGTGGAATCCTCAAAGACCACAGCAAAGATTGCAAACGACGCGGGTCTGACAACTTTAAATGAGTTTTTCAATCTTGATTTAGTCCAACGCCTTAATCGTAAATTTGATGTAATCAATGCGTCTGGCGTGTTTTTTCATCTCGAAGAACTTCATTCGGTAACTGCAGGAATTAGAAAAGCTTTAAGCGATGATGGCGTTTTTGTGGTTCAGTTTCTTTACATGAAGCGCATCGTCGAAAACCTAGCTTTCGATCAGATTTATCATGAACATTTACTTTATTACAATCTCAAAAATATTGAGGTGCTGCTAAATCGACATGGTCTAGCTATGTTTGATGCCTATCTTTCCCCGATTCATGGTGGCTCTATTGTTGGCTTTGTCACTCATCAAGGTACTCGTGAAGTTAGCGATCGCCTACAAACTTTACGTCAAGCAGAAACAGATGAGCACAGCAATGAATTTAGCACTTATGTGAAATTTGCTGAGCGGATCAAGCAAATGAAAGTGGAAAACCTTGCCTACTTAGAAAAAGCGAAACAACAAGGTAAGAAAATCTTTGGTTTTGGTGCACCAGTTAAAGGGAACACCATGCTAAATTACTTCGGGGTGGGCGCTCAGTATCTTGATTTCCTGGTAGAAAAAAATGAGCTACGCCGAAACTTATATTCTCCAGGGATGCATATACCCATCGTTATCGAAAAAGAGGTTTACGATCTACCAGATATTTACTATGTTCTCGCTTGGAATTTCAAGAAAGAAATCCTTGCTAACAATCAAGCCTTAATCGATCAAGGCGTTGAATTCTATTTTCCTGTCAATCCCAAAGAGACCTAAGACTATGGCTATGAAGTTATTGATTACTGGTGCTACAGGATTTTTGGGGACAGCGTTATGCTCGCGGCTTGAGGCTTTGGGGCATGAGGTGACACGGTTAAATTCTAAAAACTGTGACTTAATCCAATCAGGTTCGTTATTAAACTTTAACCAAATTAATTACGATCAAATCTACCATTTGGCAGCATGGACGCAAGCGGGTGACTTTTGTTTGTATCATCCTGGTGAACAATGGCTGATTAACCAGCAAATAAATACAAATGTTCTGACATGGTGGCAGCAATATCAACCACAAGCAAAATTAATTAGCATGGGTACTAGTTGTGCTTACGATCCCGACTTGCCATTGGCAGAGCAAAACTATCTGGCAGGAATACCTATAGATAGTCTTTTTACATATGCAATGACTAAACGGATGTTGTTTGCAGGGCATTTGGCATTACATAAGCAATATGGATTGAAGTATCTTTGTCTGGTTCCTTCAACCCTTTATGGGCCTAGCTATCATACTGATGGACGGCAAATGCACTTTATTTTTGATCTAATTCGCAAAATTATTCGTGCTAAGCTTTACGATGAGACCGTCGTCCTTTGGGGCGATGGTTATCAGTCTAGAGAGATTGTATTTATTGATGATTTTGTCAATATTGCAATTCAGTTAGCAAATAACTTTGACAATCAAATTATTAATATTGGTGCGGGCGAGGAATTCTCAATTCGACATTTTGCTGAACTGATCTGTAAAAATGTTGGTTACGACTTTAGCTCAGTCCAATTTGATACTGAACGTTATGTCGGTGCTAAATCTAAATGTTTAGAAGTTGAGAAACTTAGGCATTGTATACCAGATTTAAGTATGACTTCCCTAGAAGTAGGTCTAGCAAAAACAATTGATTGGTTTTGGGAAAAAAGAACAGAACTTTTGTCAGATTATAGTTGAGGAATAAATTTGAATTACTGGATCAAAAATAAACTCGAAAAATTTACAGAAGCCTTTACTGATGAGTACTGTAAGTCAATTGATGTAGTTGTTGATGTGATTGCTAGCTGTTTTCAAAATGGGAACACGTTATTTATTTGTGGCAATGGCGGCTCAGCATCAGATGCTCAACATATAGCGGCTGAGTTCATTGGTCGTTTTTTATTGGAGCGGAAAGGCTTGCCTGCGATCGCGTTAGTATCAAATCCTGCGGTACTTACAGCATGGTCTAACGATCATGAGTTTGAAACGGTCTTTTCCCGTCAACTAGAAGCATTGGGTAAACCTGGGGATATTTTATGGGTCATTTCTACCTCTGGTAAATCCAAAAATGTAGTTCTAGCTTTAGAAGCCGCTAAAAAGATAGGAATACAAACCATAGGAATGACAGGAAATAATGGGGGTATTTTACAATCCCTAACTGACTACAGTCTATTCGTTGAAGCAAATCATACTCCATTGGTTCAAGAGATTCACGTTATTACTTATCATCGTATTTGCGAACAAGTGGAGTTTAATTTATTTCCCAAAACATGAATTCCAAACAAAAAACGTCATCTATTCAATCAGAAAAAGCATTATTTCTAGATAGAGATGGTGTCATAGTTGATTATGTTCCTTACCTAAGTCAGCCTAATCAAGTCCAAATACCTCAAAAAGCTGGGGAAGCACTAAAAAAATGGCAAGATGCAGGCTATTTGCTAATTGTCATTACTAACCAGTCTGGTGTCGGGCGTGGTTATTTCTCTATGGATATGGTTGACTTGATTCATAAACATATTCGTAAAGAATATAGTGCGTTTGGGGTGCGGTTTGAAGAATTCTTCGTTTGTCCACACCTTCCCTCAATTCAATGTAAGTGTCGAAAACCTTCTCCTAGTATGCTTTTTCAAGCATCTCAAAAATACAATATTGATATTGATCGGTCTTTTTTTGTGGGAGATGCATCTAGTGATATCGAATGTGCTATTAGCGCTGGATGTAACCCCGTCCTTTTGCTTACTGGTAAAGGCTCATCTACATCAAGAATGTTATGTGATAATGACAGAAAACTAGTTTCTATATTTAATAGCCTATCAGAAACAATTGAACTTATTAAAAATTAAACTAATTATCAAAATATGAATAAAAATAATGAGAGTAATTTAACACCTATTCTAGTTTCAGTTGTTCCTGATTTAGTTGGTGGTCAAGGGCATGTTATTGATTATCATCAAGCAGTTGGTAAAGCCGCTAAATTAATTGGCTATAAACATTTAGTGGCAACTGCTCCCGATGAAATGATTAGCCATCTACCAGCTAATTGGAATGCTTGCCTTAATAGTAACAAACTTGAATGGGAAACCTCCACTATATTTAAGATTTTTAAAATAAAAAGTATTTATGACTGGGCAATCCGATTGGCAAAATACTTGCGTCAAGAGGTTATGCCAAATTCAGAATATGGAGTGGTTTTTTTAGAAAGATTCGTTCTCTCCCATCTATTAGCAGTCATATTAACTTTATTTTTTATACCTAGAAATAATTTGTCGGTTTTATTGCTTTACCGACGAGATATCCATAATCAGAAAAACCGCTTTGCCTATAAATTCTTAAATAATCTTATTAGATCTATGTTGCCTGCAAAGAATTTTCGATTAATTACTGATAGTGAACTTTTAAGTAAGTCACTATCTAACTATTTCTATATGCCAGTAGATATAGTGCCTATACCTCATACCGAGATTGTATGCGAGGAAGATATTTTTACAAAGCAAAGCAATGAAATACTATGCTGGTGGGTAGGTTCCCCTAGAGAGGAAAAAGGTCTAGATATTATTAAATCTTTTGCTTCAGCTGCTAGTGAAAATGCCGATCAAATATGCTTGTTAGTTGCCGAAAGTTCGCGAATATCGACAGTTTTGGGAGGTGTAAATGTAAAAACACTTCAAGATTGCCTTACGAGGACAGAATATTTAAAATGGCTAGTAGCTTGTGATGTTTGTCTGATGCCGTATAATTCCTTTGACTATCGAGAGAGAACATCTGGAATATTTGCTGAATGTGTAATTGCAGGGAAGATACCCGTAGTCTCAAGCAATACTTGGATGGCATTTGAACTATCCAAATATAAACTGGAAGAATTGATAATAGAATGGAGTAATCCTAATACTACTATGGAGCAAATAATAGGATTTACAAAGGACATAGGTATTAAAGAAAAGCTAAATGATATGCAAAAAGAATACAAAGAATTTCATAATTTGCAAGGATATGCAAATCAAATAAATAGGATACTTAAAAGTTAATTACGATATCAATGAATTATTTATAAGTTCTGCGAATTGGATTTTTGATTATTGTGATTATTATTGTGATTATATAGATGCTAAAAATTGCAATAGATGGAACATCAATGACCAGTCAGCCTAGTGGCATTGGTCTATACGCTAAAAACTTGATTTATGCTTTGTATAATTTACAAGATCAAGAGAGTTTTCTTATGAGTGTTGTCTATCAGCCAAGATTAAAAGAATGGTTGAGATTTAAAGCTAATGCACCAAAATTTTTAAATTTAGATACCAAAATATATAAGCTTCCCATTCCTGTTACTATTTCCAGTTTCCTTTCTAGATTTCCTAATCCGATTATTCCTTACTTTGAAAGTTCCTTTGGTTTCCCTGATATTCTGCATGGATTAGATCATGTAGTTTACCCTTGTTCTAAAAGTTTAAAAGTAATGACTATTCATGACTTAGCTTTTATAAAATACCCAGATTTTGTGAGTTCAATTACTAAAAACTATTCAGAACGTGTTAAGCATTGTATTGGTTGGACGGATTTAATAATAGCAGTTTCTGAAAGTTCTAAACAAGATATTATTAAATATCTAGATGTAAAACCCAAAAAAATATACGTTACACCGTTAGCTAGCCGTTATCGTAATAATTATTTAAATGATGAAGTTCTTGATATATTAAAAGAAAATATAGCCTATGACTTTACTAAACCTTACATACTATTTGTCGGTACATTTGAGCCTAGAAAAAATATTAATAATATTATTTATGCTTTTAACTTGCTTAAAAAAAAATATAAAATTGACCACCAGTTAGTATTAATTGGCAAAAAAGGTTGGAAGTACGAATCAATATTAAAAGATATTCAAAGTTCATCTTATACAAATGAAATATTTCATCTTGACTACTTAGCTGATGAATTAGTAGCGATTTTTTACTCAAGAGCAGATGTTTTTGTATATCCTTCTCATTATGAGGGGTTTGGTTTGCCTATATTAGAAGCGATGACTCTTGGTGCTCCAGTTATAACTTCTGATAATTCTTCAATACCAGAAGTTACTGGAAACGCGGCTATCCTTATTAATCCGAATGATTTTATGCAAATTGCTGAAGCCATACTAAAAGTAATTAGCGATCGCCAACTAAAGGAAAATTTAGTTAGTAGAGGTAAAGCTCAAGCCGATTTATTCTCTTGGGACAATACCGCAAAAGAAACGTTAAAAGCTTATAAAAGTATTATCTGATTCATGATTAACAAAGAGAATATTTCTTGCAATAAATTGATAGTTAACTTGTCAAATGTTCTATTTAAATCAACAGGGATAAGTAACTATACCAAAAATGTTTTTCCCTATCTAAAATCTATTGCACCTATTCTACTAAGTTCTGAAATTCACGCTGGATTTGAATCTTATTTAATTCCTGACAACTTAACTTCTGAGCAAGGGACAAAAGGACATTTTAATAGGTTGATTTGGACGCAATTTCAGTTGCCAAGAATTTATAGAAAATTAAAATCTAAACTTTTATTTTCACCAATTCCAGAAGCTCCGTTATTTTCTGATTGTTTTAGTGTGGTGATGGTGCATGATTTCATTCCCCTGCGTTTTCCCAAAAGATTTTCGCCTCTCACTCCCTATCATCTATATTATGTACCACAAGTTCTAAATCAATCAGAACATATTATTTGTAATTCTCAATCTACTGCTGAGGATATTGTTAAATTTTGTCATATTCCATCTAATAAGATTACTCCTATTCTTTTAGCTTATGATTCAAATCATTTTCGCCCTGTAATTGCTGAGGGATTTAATACTCGATTTCCATACTTTTTATATATTGGTAGACATGATCCTTATAAAAATATGAGTCGTCTAATTTCTGCATTTGCCAATGTGCCATCTCATCTCGAATGTCAACTTTGGTTGGCGGGCTCTTCGGATAATCGCTATACTCCAAGATTAAAAGAACAAATCCAAGAATTAGGTCTTACTAATCAGGTGAAATTTCTCGACTATGTGCCTTACGATGATTTGCCTAAAATTATTAGTGGTGCGATCGCTTTGGTTTTTCCATCGCTTTGGGAAGGTTTTGGATTGCCTGTACTTGAGGCAATGGCTTGCGGTACACCAGTGATTACCTCTAACCTGTCATCTTTACCAGAAGTGGCTGGAGATGCTGTGATTTTAATTGATCCTTATAAGGTGAATGAAATTACTGATGCGATGCAGGCGATCGCCAATGATTTAGGATTGAGATCTCAGCTCTCAGAGCTTGGACTAGCTAGAGCTAAGCAATTTAGCTGGGAGAAAACTGGACAAGCGACTGTAGAGGTTTTAATGAGATTTATGTAATATCTTCAGAACAATATTTCTAAACTGTTACTTCGGGGATATCGAAGATATTGCTAGGTATATTACTAGTCAACATATCGCCCCGATCGCAGCGATCGCGAAACTCACAGTAAACACACTCAGAACTATCAGATGCTAATTTTGGATAGTCTTGAGCTTGGGCGATCTGTCCCAGAATATGCTGTAATTTTTTTTCGGTTTGATCATTCTCTATCTGCGAATAAGAAATGATTACTGATTCGGCAGTATTGGCAAACCAATAGGTCATTGATAATTGCTCAGGTGCATAGTTAGTTGTTTTGGCTAACAGATATAAATAAAGGCGGGTTTGCCAATTGGTTTTTAATTTTTCAGCAGCGATCGCAACTTGATGGGTTTTCCAGTCGAGAATTTGCGCCTTGCGATCGCCCAAAATCAAAAAGTCGTAAATTGCAGTTAAGACAAAATACGCTTGACCATGATCGCCATTCTCACTATGATTCAGCGACATTTCGATTTGCATTTCTAATGTGCGTCGATGTTCACATAGGCGATCTCCTTTGATCATTTCTGGTGGCTGATGCTCAAACGCATCTATCCATGATCGTAACTTAGGATCACTACTCGCTAGTGACGACACATCTAGCCCTAGCTCTTTTTGCTGCATTAGCAAGTGAAAATTTGACCCTAACAGCAAATTTTTTTTGCGCTGCAAATCAGCTTCAGGTAAACTTAACTCCTCTAAAAAACTATATAGATATCTACGCCGACAAATTTCCCAGATATTGAGATGTCCTTGTGAAATTGAGGTAATTGGCGAAATAGCTGTCATTGCAGATTTGCGTTCTTGTAGTACCATATCGTCAAACGATCGCCATCATCCATGAATACACCCAGATGACTGCACCTGTCATTCCTAACTCTAATTCTTCGATGCGCCGATTTCTAAAAATCGTCAACCTGCGTCCAGACGAAGCTGAACGCACGTTTTTGATGTTTTTATTTTACGGTGCAACATCAATTGGAGCGGTATGGCTTGAGTATTCTAGCTCTACTCTATTTCTCGAAGCCTATACAGCTGAGAAATTGACTTGGGTATATATTGCTACAGCTTTTGTGGTGACTGCTTTTGGGGTTTTTTACTCATGGTTGCAAAAACTATTTCCTTTGCGCTGGGTGATGCTAGGCATTTCCTGCTTGCTTGCATTACCACTGCCTCTTGCATGGATGGGGCTGATGCAAAAAGGTACGTTTGTATATATGGCGGCTGTATTTGGGATCCGCCTATGGGTTGAGGGCATTTACGTACTTAGCAATATTAATAATGACATTGCGGCAAACCAGTTATTTAATATTCGGGAAATTAAGCGAGCTTTTCCCTTAATTAGTACAGGAATTATTGTTGCCGAAATCGTGGGTGGTTTTTCCTATCCATTTTTGGTGGCTTGGGGCGGTGGGGCGGCGAATATGCCCCTCGCAACTTGCCTGATGTTAGCGATCGGTTCTTGCGTACTGTTTTATCTAAGTACCCGCTATAAACAAGCTTTTCCTAACTCTGTCTATAACAGTGAAGAAGGTGAGCTTTCTACTCGTACTCTCAAAGGCAACATCCGCAAGTATGTCTGGCTCTTGTTTGGCTTTTTTATTGCTGCTCAAGTTTTATTTTTTATGATTGAGTTTCAGTATCAATCACAACTGGAAATTCATCTAAAAACTGAAGAGGCGATCGGCAGCTTTTTGGGGATTTTTGGCGGGATTATGGGAGTCTTTAAGCTTGCCCTTCAGCTTTTTGGCTCTAGTCGAATTATTGAACGAATTGGCGTATTTTTTGCAGTGCTGATGCCACCTATAGGCATCATTATTACAGGCACGATCGCAGGGTTTGCGCCGTTTGGGGTGTTAGCAGGCTTTGTGGTTCTGAAATTCTTTGATGAACTATTTCGGTTCACGATTGTAGCGGCGACTGCGCCCACACTTTTTCAAGCTGTACCAGATCAGTTTCGCAGCCAGATTCAATCCTTTGTCAGGGGCATCGCCGATCCCTTGGCAACAGGTGGAGCCGGGGTTTTGATTTGGGTTGTTAGTGAGGTTTTTAGGCGCAATAGTATCAGTGCCGATATTTCCGCCCATTGGTTTGCGGGAGTCATTGTCCTTGTCGCTATTGTCTGGGTGCTGGTTATTTGGTTATTACGACGGGGTTATCTGGAGCTTTTGATCCAGCGTGTAGAGCGTGGGAAACTGAGCATGTTAACTGTCGATACTCGCGAAGTGCGTCGGGCGTTATCGGAGTCGATGACCAGAGCCGAAACCCAGACTGAGAGATCGGTTTGTATAGACCTGTTGACGCAAATTGTGCCACAAGCCGTGGGCGAAACCCTTGCGCCGATGTTGTCGCAGATGACACCAGATTTGCAGGCGCAAAGTATTGAAGCAATGCTAGAAAATCCTGAACCTAGATATTTGGCTTATATCCGCGAGGTGATGCAATCGCCTAATGCATCGCCGCAGGTGCAAGCTTTATGCTTACGCTACATTTTGCTAGCTGATGAAAAAAACCGCGATATTGATGGACTACGGAAATATCTGGGACCAGAACAAAATCCAATTATTCGGGGTACTGCAGTAGCTTTGATGATGAGGCTAGGGGCTTCGTCGCAGGTTGCTGAGGCAACTAACACTTTGCGGCATATGATCACCAGTTCATCACAACCTGAGCGAGTGCTAGGCTGTCGGGCTTTGGCGGAAGCTGCTTTTATGCAGTCCTTACGTTTTTATGTACCGCAATTATTGCAAGATCCATCGATTGAGGTGCGCTGTGCATTGCTAAGAGCGATCGCAGCCACCCGTGCTAGTGAGTATTTCCCTTCTATTATTCGCGGGTTACATTACAAAGCAACACGTAAAGCCGCTCATGAAGCACTGGTCGCACTTGGGGATGATGCAATTGCATCGTTACTAGAGTTATCCGTTAGCGATCGTAGCACTGATAATGTACGCATACAAGCTTGGGATATTTTGGGAGAAATCGGTTCTCAGGCATCAATTGCCGTACTTGCCAATAACTTAACTAAATCTTGGGGTAAACATCGCCGACAAATCTTACGTACCCTGATTCGGATTCCTCAGGAGCAAGGTATTGAAGCAATCCTAGAACTGATAGGGCGCAGCGGTATTGAAAAGATGGTAATTCAAGAGTTAGGAGTGATGACGGAGGCTTGGGCAGGAGTAGTAGATATGTCTACCGAGCAAGTCTCAAGTACCGAAGCTGGTCTGTTGATCAATTCTTTAGAGAATGAAGCGATCAGTAGCTTAGAGCGAATTTTTCTACTGATGAAATTACTTTATTCAGCATCAGCAATTCAAGCCGCTGCGTTTAATATTCTGTCTGACTCCAAGAGCAGCCTTGCTCGTGGGATGGAGATTTTAGACAATACAGTTGACTTGAGTGTTAAGCAAATTATTTTGTCGGTGGTTGACAATCGCTCGATCACGGACAAATTAAGTATTCTTGCCAATATTCATACTTATGAGCCGCTGCCACCATCTAGCCGATTACAACAACTTGTGGATTTGCGCTATTGTTTATCAGATTGGACTTTAGCTTGCTGCTTTCATGTGGGGCGTACAGAGCATTGGAGATTGCCTGCGGATGCGATGTTGAAATGTCTAGAACATCCCACAGGTTTTGTCAGGGAGGCAGTGATCTCTTATTTGCAAGTTGCTTCGCCGCGATCGCTGATCAAGGTTTTGCCACATTTGCTCAAGGATCGTGATTCTTTGGTGCTTGCTCAGGCTAGGGCAATTTCCTATTACTTTCAAAATAATGGGAAAAACACCCTAAATCTAAGTGATAATCTGCAAGACAGTCAAGATTTAGATACTGAAAAAAGAGCCAGAATGAGCGGCAAACCAAATAGTGTTGGGGATTCTTAGGCGATGCTAACCAGTATTGATCGATTACTATTAGTGCGCGGAGTTCCGATTTTCAAAGAATTGCGGGATGACTTTTTAGTGCGCCTTGCTTCGATCATGAATGAGGTTTCCTATCCATCTGGCAAAATGATTTTTTCACAAGGTCAGGAAGGGCGATCGCTTTATATTGTGGTTGCTGGTCGGGTGCGGGTACATTTGGGGGATCAGGAACTGGCTACTTTAGAAAAGGGTAGTTGCTTTGGTGAAATGTCTCTTTTTGATGCGGAACCGCGATCGGCTTCTGTGACTGCAATTTCTGGTTGTGATTGTCTGGTGCTAACGCAGCAACAACTATATGAAGCCATTGATGAGACTCCCGATATTGCTGTAAATATTATTCGCTTGTTATCGCGCCGCATTCGCAGCCAAAATATAAAGCTCAATGAATTAGAAGCTTCCGTTACTATGCCTGTCAAGAATTAGTGGTGTGGGGCTTTGCTCTACACCACTAATTCGGTACATATTGCGTAAACCAAAACCTGTAAGGTTTTGGTATTATCCATATGGACGTGGATAGGGTTTTAACATTGGTGAGGCGCGATAAACTGGGAAAATTTGGACTGCTTGACCTCCTCGTTTAATAGGGATATCCGCAATTTTTTCTAAGGATTGAAAGTAACCTTTGTACTTTTCTAGAGGTTGGGGAAATCTCTCGTCCTTCATAAATTGTTCTGAGGTAATGTACAGAGAACTCTTGCCAACGAAATCTTCAGTTTTGCTCCAATAAGCAAATCCACGCAGATCTTCATCAAAACAAGTAACTTTTTTGCCCAATGGCTGGATTGCCATCGCCACTTGACCAGCGACGAAGAAATTATTGCTAAACACAAAATCAGATTTTTGTAATTCGGCTTTCAGCATGGGCGAATCAATAAAGGCTTGGCGCAACTGCTCTATATCGATCATTTGTGTAGAAGGATCATCCTTAGCTTCCCAAAAGCCACCCGCGATCGCAGCATCTCCACCTTTTTGAGCAATCCCTAGATGCACATGGAGCAAGCCAATGAGCATAAGTGACAAAATCACTACGCCTGATCCCCAGAGCCAATTGCGAATAAATTTTGGTCGCTTTAATTGCACTTGAGCTGCCCTCTCTCCGAGTAAAAGGGCTGCCCCAAAAAATCCTGGCATATGCCATGAGGGCAGGATTTGGATAAATCCACCCATAAAGGTAAACCCAAAGAAAATGGGCATCGATACACAAAGAATCAGTAATTGTTTGTTGCGAAGAAGATCTTCGGCGATCGCTACTTCATAATTCTGCTCATGGTTATTTTCATCCCTTTTACCTAGCTTTGTCGCAGCTTTAAATAATCCCCCCGCCGTGCGAAAACTCGTCCACCATAAAGGTATCCCAAATGTGGGGAATAAATAGCCTAGCGCTGGAAGGATCGTTACCAACAATCGCTCTAGGTTATATCCTTGGGTTGGCACAGCTCGCCCACTCTGAAAACGAAATGACGCAAATTCATGCTGAGCATTCCACAACAGCACAGGCGAAATGGCGATCGCAAATAGTGCGATCGCCGCCAATGTCCAGACTGAGAACAGGGCGCTGCGGTGACGGCGACTCAGCAAGCAAAATAGTACCAGTCCTCCGCCCAAGAGCACACCATGATATTTACCTAAAAATGCTAGCCCAACGCATAAACCGATGATGGCAAGGCGATAGGTCGGTTGATATTTGTCAGTCTGATCGGATGGAAAAAATTCTTCAGCAGCAACCCATAAACAAGCCGCCCAGAAAAACATCAAGGCATTATCAGGCAGAGTGAGAATCCCAAAGGCAATCTGAAAAATTGGAATTGTCGTCAAAATCGCCAGAGTTAAAGTCGCTGTGCGATCGCCAAAAAGCTTTTTACTAGCTAGATAAGAGAATATTAATGTCCCTGTATAAAGTAAAACGCCGCCAATCCTGATTGTAAAAGGTGTAACTGCACCAGTCAGCCAGATCCCAATCCCTGCTGTAAAGGCAACTAGTGGGGGATGATCGAAATAACTTAAGTTGAGATTTTGGGTGTAGAGGTAATAGTAAGCTTCGTCAAAGCCGATATTGAGATAAATAGCGCATACAGCCCTAAACAGGAAACCCCACAATAATATGGCGATCGCCCACTTATGAATTTTCACTCTAGATTCCTTTGTTTAATGCACAAACAATTTTTAAAAGCCTTGTAAAGCAAGGCTTTTAAAAATTGTTTGATTTTGAATATCAATATTATCGCAACACAATTATCGCAACACAAATGATAGTAGGGGCAATTCATGAATTGCCCCTACTATCATTTGCTATATAATTCAGCTTGATTACGTGAAACTTAGACGGAGTAGATCAAGATGCCGAGAGAACCTAAAAAGCCAAACGAATATATCGTGCATTTAAAACTAGAAGGTGGGCAGGAAGTCACAACAAAATTTACAACTATCGAAGAAGTCAAAACTTGGTACGCATCGCAATTTAAGGCAAAAGCAAATGAAGATGATCTTATGCCTATTCCCGTAAGAGCCGAACTAAATGAAATTTTGCTAGTCCGTCCTAAGCGCGTTATTGCTATTCATGTTGAGCCAATTTACTCCTCTAGTGTCGATATGTTTGCATAAAATTAAGAAGGAGCTCATCTGCTCTTTTCATTTTATGAGACCAAACTGCAATGCCCTCTTCGATACGTTTACATCAAGTTTCTGGGCGATCGCGCTTAGGTCTGGCGCTATCGTTACTGACAGTCTTACTATGGGGATTTTTGGCGATCGCACTCAAGATCGTTCTCCAAGAGCTAGATCCTTTTACAGTTACTTGGTTTCGCTTTACTGTTTCAGGGGTTTTCCTAGGAGGATACTTAGCGCTACGTCAACAACTACCGACATTGCAACAATTGCAGAAAATTTCCTTGCCATTGTTTTTAGTTGCCGTTGGCGGACTGTCGCTCAACTATATTTTATTTTTAATCGGTGTAGGCAAAACCTCAGCCAATAATGCTCAAGTAATTACCCAAATCGCCCCTGTGATGATGGGACTGGCTTCATTGGTCATATTTAAAGAAAAATACACCTATCGGCAATGGGGTGGCGTAGCAATTCTCGTTTGTGGACTGTTGCTGTTTTCCCATGACCAAGTGCGATCGCTGGTTACCAGCTTTGACACCTATATGTTGGGCAATATGCTTCTAGTCCTAGGAGCGATCGTTTGGGCATTTTATGGGCTTGCCCAAAAGCAATTATTACTTAATCTGCCTTCGACTTCGATATTGCTCTGTTTGTATCTCAGCGCAGCAACTCTATTTGCTCCAATGGCACATCCTACTAGACTCTTTACTCTGTCTGGATTACCCTTGATTGCCCTTATCTTTTGCGCTTTTAATACTTTGATTGCTTACGGGGCATTTGCGGCGGCTCTGGAACATTGGGAAGCCTCGCGTGTCAGTGCGGTGATTACTCTTGCGCCTCTCGTTACCTTAGCTGCTTCAGCGATCTTGCCAAGTTTTGTTCCGCAATTTTTAACGCCATCGCCACTAAGTTTGTTGGGCTATACAGGCGCGATCGCGGTAGTGATTGGCTCCATGATTATTTCTCTCGGTTCAGATGCTAAAAATTAAAGAGACGCAAAGCGTCTCTTTAATTTAATCTTTGATTTTGAAAGAGCTGATGAAGCGCTCGACATCAGTATTCGAGAATTTGGTTGCAGTGGCTAATACGAACATTTGATAGAAACGACGATTGTCATTCAGGCAAATGCGACCCTTGAATAATGCATCAATAGCCTGTATTTTCCTGTAGCTTCAAAATCTCGGCATGAAGATTTCCCAAGCTTGGATTCTTTCGATGATGTGACCTTACCCTTCAAACCACCTACAATACCTTTCATGGCTTCATTCAATCCTGGCTCAATCTCGGCATCGGGAAATTTTTCTGGGAAGTCAGCATAACTAGCAAAATAGGCAGAGTCATTAAACTCAGAAATTGCCACATTCATCTTGACTGTAGCAACATCGGTTTTCTTCTCCTCAGATTTCTCCTCTGGCTTGTTGGGCATTGATACCGTAAATTTCCCAGCCTCAGAACTATAGGGCATCTCTATTAATTCAAAATTATTGAGAATAGCAACGATAAAATGAGAGTTTTAGTCTTATGTTATTGAGAATAGAGCTATTTTTAGAGATGCCCTTTAGTGTATGCACACTTCTGCGAATTAAAAAAACAAACCCTGTAAGGATTTTAAAAACGCAAAATGGCTACGCCATTTTGCGTTTTGGTATAACGTCTATTTTTGGGGTGGGAAAGGAGCATAAAAAAACTTTTTTAAAAGGTTGCGCGATCGCGGCACTTATACGCTATAGTTATTAACGCTGAAGTTATTGATAAAGCGAAATAGCTACATTCCTCAGTAGCTCAGTGGTAGAGCAATCGGCTGTTAACCGATCGGTCGCAGGTTCGAATCCCGCCTGGGGAGTTATAAAAAAGAAGGTATGCAACGCATACCTTCTTTTTTTATGCGATCGCGTTAAAAATTTTGTAACAAATTATATGTATTTATGCTGATAAAGCTTATACCAAAGCACAAAATGGCGTAGCCATTTTGTGCTTTGGTATAAGCTTCCCCCTTAATGAATAATTAGCCTCGCATACCTAATTATTCATTAAGGGAGTAAGTTTATGCTTGGCGACAATAAATTAACCGAGTTAGAAACTGCATGGCTTGCTCAAGAAATTCAAGACTGGTTACAAAATCATCAGTCAATTGATACCTAAAAAACGCAAGTGGTGCGTGGCTTCTCCGTACACCACTAATTATTCACTGGAAAGTGAGTAAGTTGTTGATTGAATCCATTGAGTTGCCTTTTCACTATCTAAAGGATGCGAAATAAAGTAGCCTTGTACTTCAATACTACTGCCACCTAACGCTTCAAAATAATCTAATTCTTGAGATGTTTCCACGCCCTCAATGACAATTCCCATACCAAGATTGTTAGCTAAGCGCAAAATTGATTGCACAATTCTTTGGCTTTTAATATCAGTAGATACTCTATTTGTGAAACTGCGATCAATTTTCAAAACATCAATTGGTAAAGTTTGTAGGTAGCTAAAGGAAGAATAACCAGTACCAAAGTCATCGATATAAACTTGTACGCCAATTTCTCGGAGTTGCTTCAGTTTTTGCGAAGAAATTTCGATGTTATCCATTAACATTGTTTCGGTAATTTCTAGCTTGATTAAACTAGGTAAAACTTGATATTCTGTGATTATTGATTGAATCCTTTCAACAAATTCTGGTTGAATAACTTGGATTGTAGAAACATTAATTGCTAGGGTGATTTGTGGAATGTTAGGGAATTCTTGTTGCCATTGATGTAACTGTCTACAAGCTGTTTCTAAAACCCAATAACCGATCTGGACGATCTCTCCAGTTTCTTCAGCGATCGCTAAAAACTCCATCGGAGAAATCAGCCCTTGTAATGGATGCATCCAACGCAGTAAAACTTCAAATCCTGATAAATCATGTTGATGTAATGAAACTACAGGCTGATAGACCAAATAAAATTCCTGACGAGCGATTGCTTGTCGTAAGTCTGACTCTAGTTGCCAACGAACCTTTGCCCCCTGATGCATACTAGTTGTAAATAATGCCTGTTTACCTCTACCAAGGTTTCGTGAATGATGCATCGCAACATTGGCATCTCGTAAAATCTCGTTTGCAAAGATATATTCAAGATCACTAATAGCTATACCAATACTAACAGAAGTAAGAATTTGATACTCATTAATAAGAAACGGCTCCCCAATACTTTCTAAGATTTGACCAGCTAATTGTGTGAGATGACGCTCTATCTCAAAATTTTCTGTGCCGATATTCTCAACTAAGAGTACAAACTCATCACTATCAATTCTTGCAATAGTTATATTAGTGTCGCAGTACATAGCTATACGCTTACTAATTTCCTGTAATAGTTGATTTCCAATGTCGATACCAAAACTATCATTAATTGATTTGAAGCGATCGCAATCAATAGAAAATACTGCAAAATTACAATCAGGATTAGCTTGTAATTTTGCAAATGCTAAGTCCAGCAAATCCATAAATGAGTCGCGATTAGGAAGCCCTGTTAATGAGTCGTGGAGGTGGCTATAATGTAGCCTAGCGATAATTTGATCTCGTTCAATTCTCATGTCATGAGACTTCACTAATAATTGCATTTGATGAACTGCAATTGCCAATTTAATTCCCATCTTTTCCAGCAGTTCGACTTCCCAATTTCGCCAATCGCATGAAATATTATATTGATGTAATATTAATAGTCCCCATAATTTTTTGCCGCTAGGAATAGCAATAGCTATCGCTGAACGTATACCTAACGGCATGAGTGAAGTTGCAATGAGAGAATCAACTTCGTCATTGTCTACATTATTTATGACCTGACTAATGGATGTTTGAAATTTTTCTAGCCATTGTGGATCAGTATAGATTGATGGCAATACTTGCCCAAGAAGCGAGTATTTAGGCTCATTAACAACTTCATATTGGATTGATTGCACATCTTGATCTGTGAATTGACAAACAATAACCTGATCACTTTGCAATAGTTGGTGAATTTCCAAGACAAAATTACCTAGTAATTCATCAAGATTGATTGATTGTCTTAGACTAGCAAAAATTAACGCGATTAGAGTATAAGTATCATCATCATTATCAATTTCTATACTTGGATTGGTTCGATTAAGTCTTTTAATTCTTTGTTTGAGAATACTTACTTCTCTTTCTGTATTATCAAAGCAACTGGCTAGAGTTTCCCCAAAAGATATAATGCTTTGTAAATCATCTTGTTGTTGTTTTGTTAACGATTCGGATTCACTGATGCGATTTGCACAGTCAAACAATGCTGATAACGTCTCAGTGAAAAGCTTTCTCATGATTATTTTATAGTTTGCTTTACGGACAATTTATTGCATTATACCAATTCACAAAAGTGTAGCAACACTTCTGTGAATTAAAAACCAAACCCTGTAAGGGTTTTAAAAGCACAAAATGGCGCAGCCATTTTGTGCTTTGGTATTAAAGCATATCTTTGAATAAAAATTAAGAACCCAAAAAGGTAGGTTGCCTGCATCGCAGGCAATCTACCTTTTTGGGTTCTTCAGCGTTCTTTTACTTAGCTACTTAGTTCAGCAAATTTATCAGTAAAAATATCTACTTCTATATTAGGATCATTACGAAGATTTAATGATCGCTTTACTCGCCCTAGATATAGTGGCTTAGATATGCCTTCGCGTGGATGCACAATAGTACGAGCATAAATAGTCAATTGCGATTCGCCTTGAGCATTACGACCAGACGAAAATAGGTTGCTACTAGCTTGTTTTAAAGTTGCTTCAAGTTGTTCGGGCGTAATTGTTGGAGCGACAGCAATCGTGGCATTTGGACCAAAGCGATCGTAAACAAGCTTAAATGGGACAGCGCCTTCAATAGATGAGCGCGTAATTGGCTCAAAGCTAAGAGAGAACAGCCCGACAACCAAAACAACTGAAAACAGGGTTGCGCCAACCATTCGATAGCGCCAACTCCACTTAAATGTTACGGCTAGCCCTGTAATTAAGGCACAGACCAATACAAATATGCCCATTGCTTGTGCGAGTTGACCAAATAAAGCAGGCGTTAGCGACATAAATTAATTTATTGTGATTTTTAAATAACTACTTATTTCATTTTATAGTGGCTTGCACAGCAATTTTCAATATAAAAATCGATTGTGATGTTTTCAGCATTGTTGAAAATGAAAGCCCGCAAATTGATTTCGTAATTAGAGCTATTGTCACAGCGTTTTGCTTGCAAAAGGATTACAAATAACTTTAAAAATGGCTTTGTATGTACTTTCAAAGCTTATATATCTAATCTAAATTCAGAAAAGTGTAAAAAACCTAATGAAATTACTTAATACGAGTCACATAAAACATGCGATTTTGCTCCTAGCGATCACGATAGTGACAACATTACTAATATCCTTACCAGTTTTAGCCGCTGTCAGCTCTACACATTGGAGTTATGGAGGCATAGAAAATCCAACTCAATGGGGGAAACTCAGCGAAGATTTTGCACTTTGTGAATTAGGTAGAGATCAATCCCCAATCAATATCATAAATACTATAGAAGATAGTCCCGCAGAAATTGATTTTGACTACAAACCATCTCCTTTAGTAGTTGTCAATAATGGTCATACGATTCAAGTGAACTATGCTCAAGGTAGTACGGTTACGATCAATGGCAAAAAATATGCATTGCTTCAGTTTCATTTTCATACTCCAAGTGAACATAATATTAATGACAAAGCTTCGCCAATGGAACTACATCTAGTCCATCGCAATGAAGCAGGGCAACTTGCGGTAGTAGGAGTTATGCTCAATCAAGGTATCGCAAACCCTCTAATAGCCGAAATTTGGAAACAGATTCCTGATATTGGAGCAACGAATACAGTTAGCGATCGCCTGATTAATGCATCTAATTTATTACCGAGTAAAAAATCTTATTTTAGCTATATGGGTTCTCTCACTACCCCGCCTTGCAGTGAAGGAGTTAGCTGGAATCTATTTTTAGAGCCAATTACTGTTTCTAAAGAACAAGTCGAAATATTTGCTAAAATCTATCAAGTTGATGCGCGTCCTCTTCAGCCTATTAATGATAGAACTGTGCAATTACATCGTTAAAGAAGCCAATTGTTTATGGCCAGGCTTCATCTCGCCATAAACAATTGGCTTCTAATTAGGGCTTGCTGAGAAAGGCAGAAACAGTTGATATTAATGGTTTTCAAGGATGATAAAAACTGATAAAATACGGATGCGACCTTAATATAATAGAATTATTAGGCAGCAACAGGAAACCTATACTGATTGAGATTGTCCCAGAATTGCTCCCAACGAGTAGAAGTTAAAACTAAAGCTCTTAAACTCAGAATTATGCTCGCCCCTTTTTCCTTCCAAGAGAGTGTAAAGTAAAGTGTGTAAAGTCTAGGAAGTATACAGAGAGACAATCAAGACACACAATAACTAACACCAAAACCGATGAATATACGCAAAGAAATACTCGATGAAATGCTACAAGAATGTAAAACATCACCCGACCTATTCGGAGAAGGAGGAATC